>VOFC01006409.1_pt1 | contig 72549 bp, 78 predicted proteins | sample 5384161 | NCBI WGS metagenome assembly VOFC01 (sample SAMN12384722, study PRJNA508395) | human gut metagenome | isolation source: healthy gut B | host: Homo sapiens
CCATCCCTTTGGCAGGTGGGATGTGATGGCCATGAGACTTGCGGACACTTTTCTCGTCCATCGACGTTCTTGCTTTTGCCACTCTCTTTTCGGGGCAGACTCCGCGCTGGAGTTTGCCCCGTTTTTTTGGACAACGCAGCCAGGCGCCGTTGCCCGATGGATCGGGCGTATGAATATCGAACAGATGTTTGCTAATTATTGCGTTTACCAGCTGTGGGTGCATACGCTCGCAGTAAAATACCATTGCGACGCATCCCGTGCGCGGGCGGCCGACGACTCGATCGGAGGTCCCCAAATGCTCAAATTCCTTAACGCGCTCGCCGCCCTCGCGGCGGTGGGTACGTTCGTCATCGCGTTTCTTGACTCGTATGAGGTTCGGTTTAAGGTCCGTAGGCGCACGCGCGGTGCGGACGGTAGAAGGCATTTGCGCCGCAACAAGCGCAAATAAGAATGCCCGGGGTTAGAGGCCCGGGCATTTAACAACACCGGAAACTGGTCGCCCGCGCTCCAAAGTACTTACGCGGGATGCGTCGTTTCCTGTAGCTATTGTATCCCGAATCGCCCAGCCGATTTGGGACATTTTGAAAAACTCAAACACGTCGGGCAAACCCGGACAATGCGGCCAGGCTCCGCTGGACGAGGAATCGTGTTTGTAACTATCGAACAAATGTTTGTCAGAATCGCGTTTACCAGCTGTAAGTGCGAGTGCTCGCAGTAAAATATCCTTGCGACGCATCCCGTGCGCGGGCGGCCGACGACTCGATCGGAGGTCACCATATGCTGAAATTCCTTAACGCGCTCGCTGCCCTCGCGGCGGTGGGCTCGTTCGTCATCGCGTTTCTTGACTCGTATGAGGTTCGGTTTAAGGTCCGTAGGCGCTCGCGCGGTGCGGACGGTAGAAGGCATTTGCGCCGCAACAAGCGCAAATAAGAATGCCCGGGGTTAGAGGCCCGGGCATTTAACAAAACCAGAAAACTAGGCCGCCCGCGCTCTCGTACACTTACGCGGGGTGCGTCGTTTTCTATTGACATTGTATCCCGAATCGCCCAGCCGATTCGGGACATTTTGAAAACTCAAATGCTGGCTTTATCCTCGACTGGACGGTGCAGTCTAGCTGCGTTGTCCGGCGCGGGAGCTCGCTAATCGGCTATTATTTGTTTAGACAACTTGAGTCGTAGAGGAGTGACCGGCGATGGTGCAGGGCGCCAAACATATGAAGGGCAATAACACCGCGGATAACGGCGGCTCGAGCCCGCAGCCCAAACCTCACCAAAGCCCAAGCGCCGTCGCAAGCGACTGCCGCGCTGGGCCGACCGGCTCATCACCATCGTCATCATCCTTATTGGCGTGGGCCTTATGACCTGGCCGTGGATCTTGGACCGGCTCGAGGCCTCGGGCGTGTTCAACCAGATCAGCACGGTGTCCAGCACCGTGGACGCGCTGTCTGCCGAGGAGCGCGAGCGCATCCTGCTCCAGGCTCGCTCCTTTAACGAGCAGCTGGCGGGCGAGGCCACCGAGCTTCCCGCCGACCAGATCGAGCCCTACGCCCAGCAGCTCATCTTTGACCGCGACCCCATGATGAGCTGGGTCGAGATCCCCTCCATCGACGTGAGCATGCCCATCTACCACGGCACGAGCGAAGAAGTCCTTATGGCGGGCGTCGGCCACCTGGAGGGCACGAGCCTGCCGGTGGGCGGCACCTCGACGCATTGCGTGCTCACCGCGCACTCGGGCATGCGCAACCTGAGCATGTTCGACGACATCCACTCGCTGGAGCCCGGCGACCTGGTGCTGCTACACACCATGAACAAGACGCTCGCCAACAAGATGGTGGACTCCGAGGTCGTGCTGCCCGAGGAGATGGAGTCACTGACCATCGAGCCCGGCGCCGACAAGGTGACGCTCGTCACCTGCACGCCCTATGGCGTGAACGACCATCGCCTGCTGGTGCACTGCGTGCGCACCAAGTACAACAAGAAGGACGTCGACAAGCAAAAGTCGCTGGCCGGCCGCCACTGGGGCAAGCGCGAGTTTGCCGTGCTCATCGTGGTCGTGGCCATTGTGCTGTTGCTGCTGGACATCGTGATCCACGCGAGCCGCAAGCGCCGCAAGGCCAAAGCCTCGGCATAAGACATTCTCCAGAACCACCGCAATAGGGACAGGTACCTTTGTGGTGGTCGGGACTTCCAAACCATCACAACATTCGATAAAAATCTCGATTTTGGCGAAAAGCGTCGAATGTTGTGATGGTCTTTGTTGTGGGCGGGACGGTTTTCGTTGCGGGGTGACGCGGTTTTCGCTATGGACGGTGCGGTTTCGCTGTAGAACCGCCACCACGCCGCCTGCCAACCGCCGCCCTCGTTACGTTTTCGCTGCATTTGGGTAAAGCGCCTGCTCCAAGCCGGCGATGCCCTGTATACTAGAGCGGTTTAACTGTTATGCGGAAGGGAGCGCCTATGGCACTCAGCGAGAAAGACGTGCGCGGCATCGCCGAGTACGCAAAGATCGCACTGACCGATGACGAGCTCACCCAGATGACGTCCTACCTGAACGACGCCGTCCAGATGCTCGAGCCCGTCTTGCAATATGATCTTGCCCGACGTGGAGCCCACGTTCCATCCCATCGGAAGCCTGTCCAACGTGATGGGCGATGACCTGCGCGAGCCCGAGCGCGACCTGCCGCTCGACGTTGCGCTCGAGAACGCCGGCAGCGCGCGCGACCGCTACTTCCGCGTGCCGTCCATTTTGGGAGAGGGGGAGAGCGAGTAATGGCGCAGAGTTTCGATTCCCTTACCGCCGTCCAAATCGCCGCGGGCGTTGCCGTCGGCGACTTTACCGCTACTGAGGTGGCCCATGCCTCCCTTGCCGCCATCGAGGCGCGCGAGGGCGGGGTCCAGGCATTCCTGCAGGTGTCGCCCGAGCTCGCGCTCGAGGCCGCTGCGCGCGTGGATGCCGACCGTGCCGCAGGCAAGCCGCTGCCCCCGCTCGCGGGCGTGCCGCTGGCCATTAAGGACAACATGAACCTCGTGGGCACGCGCACCACCTGCGCTTCCCGCATGCTCGGGGACTACCAGAGTGTCTACACCGCCACCTGCGTCCAGCGTATGCTCGATGCCGGCTGCCTGCCCATGGGCAAGGCCAACATGGACGAGTTTGCCTTTGGCAGCTCCACCGAGAGCTCGGCGTTCCACCGCACCAACAACCCCTGGGATACCGAGCGCGTGCCCGGCGGCTCTTCGGGCGGCTCCGCTGCAGCCGTCGCCGCGGGCGAGGTCGCGCTCTCACTGGGCTCGGACACCGGCGGCTCCATTCGCCAGCCGGCGTCGCTGTGCGGCGTGGTGGGCTTTAAGCCCACGTATGGTGCCGTGAGCCGTTACGGCGTGGTCGCCTTTGGCTCGTCGCTCGACCAGGTGGGTCCCTTTGGCCGCACGGTCGAGGATGTCGCGCTGGCCATGAACGCGCTTACCGGCGCGGGCCACGATCCGTACGACTGCACCAGCCAGGATTGCGCCGTCGACTTTACCGAGCATCTCAACGACAGCATCGAGGGCAAGCGCGTGGGCATCATCCCCGCGTTTATGGAGGCCGAGGGCCTGACGCCCGAGGTCAAGGCCGCTGTTCAGCGCGCCGCCCAGGAGCTGCAGAATCAGGGCGCCGAGCTGGTCGAGGTCGACCTGCCGCACTTGGACGCCGCCATCGCCGCCTACTACGTCATCGGCCCGGCCGAGGCGTTCTCCAACCTGGCTCGTTTCGACGGCATTCGCTACGGCTATCAGGAGGAGGGCTGCGCCAACCTGTCCGACCAGAGCTCGCTGTCGCGCGCCCACGGCTTTGGCGCCGAGGCCAAGCGCCGTCAGATGCTCGGCGCCTACCTGCTGAGCTCGGGCGTGTACGACAAGTACTACTACGCTGCGCAAAAGGCCCGCACGCTCATCACGCAGGACTACGACGCCGCGTATGCCAAGGTGGACACCATCCTCATGCCTGCCTCGCCGCGCACGGCCTTTAAGTTTGGCGAGATCAGCGACCCCACGCAGATGTACCTTTCCGACCTGTACACCATCTCGCTCAACATTTGCGGCAACGGTGGCATCTCGGTGCCGCTGGGCTTGGGCGAGGATACTCAGCTGCCCGTTTCTGCCCAGCTGGTGGGTCCGGCGTTTAAGGACCGTCAGTTGCTTACGTTTGCCCGCGCCCTTGAGCGCGGCTTTGCCGATACCGCCACGGGCGCGCCCGCGCTTTCCGTCGCGCCCGATTTTGCCGAGAAGGGAGGCGAGCTGTAATGAAGGAGCTTTCCGAGGTCCTGCAGGATTGGGAGGCCGTGATCGGCCTGGAGATCCATACCGAGCTCACCGCGCTCGATACCAAGATGTTCTGCAACTGCAAGCTCAGCCACGATGACGAGCCCAACGCCAACGTGTGCCCGGTGTGCCTGGGCCTGCCCGGCGCCCTGCCGGTGCCCAACAAGCGCGCCATCGAGAGCATCGTCAAGGCCGGTCTCGCCACCAACTGCGAGATCCAGCGCCACTCGATGTTCTACCGCAAGCACTACTTCTATCCCGATATGGCCAAGAACTTCCAGACCACGCAGGGTCCGGTCGCCTTTGCCATGTACGGTCACCTGGACCTGGACGTGACCGGTCGCGGTGCCGCCGAGCGTCCCGACTGCGCGTTTGGCGAGGCCGAGGCCCAGAGCCTGGCGAGCGCCTCGGCCAATGCCGAGGGCCTGTCCACGTCCATGACGTCGACCATGCGCGAGGGCAACCCAGCGCGCCGGCCACCTGGCCAGCTATGACGCGTCCAACCTGCAGATGCCCGAGCGCCGCGAGGACGGTTCCTACACGGTGCCTATCCGCATCCTGCGCATCCACATGGAGGAGGATGCCGCCAAGATGGTGCACGTGGGCGGCGCCGAAGGCCGCATTACCGCCGCGGCCGAGTCGCTCGTCGACTACAACCGCTGCGGCACGCCTTTGATTGAACTCGTGACTGAGCCCGACTTGCGTACGCCCGAGGAAGCGCGCCTGTTTATGGAGAAGCTCCGTCGCATCTTTGTGACGCTGGGCATTTCGGACTGCTCCATGGAAAAGGGTTCCATGCGCTGCGACGGCAACGTGTCGCTGCGCCGCCGCGGCGAGACCAAGCTGGGCACCAAGACCGAGCTCAAGAACCTCAACTCGTTTAAGAGCCTGCATGACGGTCTTGCCTACGAGATTTGCCGCCAGGCCGAGGTGCTCGAGGAGGGCGGCATCATCTATCAGGAGACCCGCCACTGGGAGCCCAGCCGCAAGCGCACCGTGGTTATGCGTGTGAAGGAAACGGCCGACGACTATCGCCTGTTCCCCGATCCCGACTTGGCGCCGTTTGATCTGGATGACGAGTTCATCGACCGCTGCCGTGGCGAGATTCCCGAGCTGCCCGATGCCAAGCGCGCCCGTTTTGAGGCCGACTTTGGAATTAAGGCGGCGGACGCCGAGCAGATTGCTGGCGACCCGGAGTTTGCCGAGTTCTTTGAGGCGGCCGCTGCCGGTATGGCTGGCAAGGAGGCCCAGACGGTCGCAAACCTGCTGGTGAACGAGATGATCGCCTACCTTAAGGGCGCAGGCGTGTCGCTCGCCGAGTCCGGCATCGCGCCGGCTCAGGTTGCGGCGCTTGCCAAGCTGCTGGCGACCGACGCCATCAGCTCCAACCAGGCTCATGAGGTCTTTGAGGCCATGGCCCAGACAGGCGATGACCCCAATAAGATCGTCGACGAGCGCGGTATGCGTCAGGTGAGCGATGCCGGCGCGCTGCAGCCGATCGTGGACGAGGTGTTGGCTAACTGTGCCGATCAGGCGCAGCAGTATCGTGACGGTAACCAGAAGGTCATCGGCTTTTTGGTGGGCCAGTGCATGAAGGCGAGCCGCGGCAAGGGCAACCCGAAGCTCTTCAACGAGTTGCTGAGAACGTCGCTCTCGTAAGCGGGAACCGAGGGGCGGGGCACAGGGCCTTGCCTCTCAATTTCGGACAGTCCTGACCACGACGGAGGCGCCACTGGCGCCTCCTGTTCGTGCGGAACTCATTGAGAGGCAAGGCCCGTGCCCGGCCCCTCGGTTCCGCAGCGACTCGGCCGTTCGGGTCAGGCGGGGCTGAATGGAATTTGGTGAATGAGGGTGCTGTTGGCGCCCTCATTTTTTGTGGATGTGAAGCGGGGGGCGGTCCCTTGGTCGCATCGCGCACCAAGATTTCCAAAAAGTTAACCTTTTTTGAACTTAATAGTTAGATAAACTAAACTATTTTCCAAAAGTGTGCTCGAGCAAACTTGTTTACTCGGGTGCTGAGGCACCGTGCCGCGTCCAATGCGGCAAAAGGGAGAAGCAACATGAAGAAGTCGACATTCAATACCCTGCTTGTCGGTGGCGGTTTTCTGCTTGGCACGGCCGGCATCAAGCTGCTTACCAGCGCTCCGGTCAAGAATGCCTGCGTGCAGGGTATCGCGTGCGGTATGCGCGTCAAGAACTGCTACCAGGACATGGTCGAGCAGGCCAAGGCCAATGTCGATGACATGGTTGCCGAGGCTGCCTACGTCACCCAGAGCGAGGCCGCTGCTGACGAGGCAGCCGAGTAACGCTCCCAGGCACAAACTATGAGATTCTCGATTATCAGCGAGATCCCTTCGGCAGGACCCGCCTCCAGATGGCGGGTCCTGTGCCAGAGAGCGATCTCGATGCGCTTCTTAAACTCAGCGGCGATATCGACGGCGTGCGCAAGGTGCGCGTCTACGGCCGCATTGGCCAGATGGCGCTCGTATACGACGAGCCGCACCGCGATGCCGTGCTGGCCGCCGTCGGTGCGCTCGATGCTCAGGCCATTGCCGACGCAAAGACGGGTTATGTGATGCAGCTTGAGCCGCGCAAGCACAAACTGGTTATGGACCTGGCCACGCTCGTCGGCGCCCACTACGCGCGCCGTTGGTTTTTGCCCACACCGCTGCGTGCCGCCTTTGTCGTCGCCGGCTACATGGCCTTTTTGCGCGCCGCTCTCCGCGAGCTCGCGCAGCCGCGCCTGACCGTTCCTGTGCTCGACGCTTCGGCCATCGGCATTTCGTTCGTCAAGCGTGATGTCGACACCGCGGGCCAGACGATGTTCCTGCTCAACGTGGGCGAGCTGCTCGAGGACTACACCCGCGCCATGAGCGAAAACGAGCTCATCAACTCGCTGCTCGACGTGCCCGACAAGGCGCAAAAAGTGGTCGGCGACACCGAGGTGAGCGTTGCCGCGACCGAGCTTGAGCCCGGCGACTTGGTAGCCGTGCGCACCGGCATGTCCATTTGCATCGACGGTGTTGTCGAGCAGGGGAGCGCTATGGTCAACCAGGCGACCCTGACCGGCGAGCCGCTGGCCGTCGAGCGCAGCGTGGGCGACGACGTATTCGCCGGCACCGTCGTGGAAGACGGCAGCATCTTGGTGCGCGTGCGCGCCAACACGGCGCAGACCAAGCTGCGCTCGATCGTCTCGCTCGTGCAGACGGCCGACTCGCTCAAGTCCGAGGGCCAGTCGCATATGGAGGACCTCGCCAACAAGATCGTCCCGTGGAACTTCCTGCTTGCGGGCCTGGTTGCGCTTACCACCCGCAGCCTCATCAAGACCTCAGCGGCGCTGATGGTCGACTACTCGTGCGCACTCAAGCTCACGGGTTCCGTTGCCGTCATGACCGCTATGAGCGATGCTGCCAAGATGGGCGTCATGGTCAAGGGCGCAAAGTACTTTGAGTCGTTTGCCAAGGCCGACACCATTGTGTTTGATAAGACCGGCACGCTGACCGAGGCGCAGCCGCGTCTCGCCTGCGTGCTCACCACCGATGGCTGGAGCGAGGACGAGATCCTGCGCCTTTCCGCTTGCTTGGAGGAGCATTTTCCGCATCCGGTGGCACGCGCCGTGGTCAACGCCGCCCGCGAGCGCGGGCTCGAGCACCGCGAGCGCCATGCCGCCGTCGAGTACATCGTGGCGCACGGCATCGCTTCGTCCATCGAAGGGCGTCGCGCCATCATCGGTTCCGCGCACTTTGTGTTTGAGGACGAGAGCGCGCAGCTCGATTCCGACATTAAGGAGCAAATTGAGTCCCAGATGCAGGGGCTGTCGCCGCTGTATCTGGCGATCGACGGCAAGGTCGTCGGCGTGCTTGGTATCGAGGACCCGCTCAAACCCGGCGTGCGCGAGGCCATCGCCGACTTGCACGCGTTGGGCGTTAAGCACGTGGTCATGCTCACGGGCGACTCGGAGCGCACGGCCGAGCGCATTGCTCGCGAGGCGGGTGTCGACGAGTTTAAGGCCGAGCTGCTGCCCGAGGACAAGTACGCGTATGTTGAGCGGATTAAGCGCGAGGGGCGCCACGTTGCCATGGTGGGCGACGGCGTCAACGATTCGCCGGCACTCGGTTTGGCCGACGTGGGGCTGGCAATGGGCGGTGGAAGCGACATCGCCAAGGAGGTCGCCGATATCATCCTGACCGATACAGATCTCGCCGCGATCGTGCGCCTGCGCCGCATGAGTCAGGGGCTTATCGACCGTCTGACGAGTTCGTATTCCAAGGTGATGCTCACCAACTCGGCGCTGTTGGCATTGGGTATTACCGGCATGATTACCTCCGCAGGCGTCGTCACTGCTACACAACGGCTCGACGATCGCCTACAGCCTGGGCAACGCAAAGGCTTACCTGCGCTAGCGGACGTGTTCGCCCACGTTATCTGGCCTGCGCCCAGGCGGCATCGGTGTCGTCCGGACGCAGGCCTTTTGCATTTGACCATTTGCTAGCTTCTCTTTAAAGTGTTGCTAGCAGGGCTAGCGATTGAAGGAGCGGGATCGACGTGGGTGCTGTTAGCGGCATGGCACAGGTGAACGTTCGCGTGGATCGCCAGGTCAAGGACCATGCGGAGGAAGCGTTGCGGCTTTTTCGGACAGATCACTGCCCGAGCTCATCAAAAGGTCGTGGCCAAGGTCGCGCAGGGCGGCGGGCAGTGCGAGGAAGTGCTTGCGGCCGTCGACGACCGGCAACAGACCGTCGCGCACGATACTCCGTTCGCCGCGTCGTGGGCAGCGGCAGACCGGCTTTATGCAGATTTGGGCATCGCTGCGTCGCCCGTATCCGACGATCGCGATTGGGACACAATCTATTCCGAAACCATGGACGAGCACTATCGCCAAAAAGGGGATGATCCTGTGAGCGGGGCTCCCCTCAAAATAATGGTGGATGCCAACGTATGGGTTGATTCGTTTTGCGTCGACCATGCCGAGTCGCTTGCCGCGCGTGCGTTTATTGGGCAGGCGACGGAGGCGGGGGCATTGCTGTTCTTTCCGGTGCATATCGCCAAGGACGTACTGTATGTTGTACAGCACGAACTGAAGCGTAGCGTTCTTGCCAGCGGGGGAGCGCTCGACGAGGCATCTGCCCGTGCAATTGGCGATGCGGCGTTGGCGTTTGTTCGGAACATGACCGAAAACGCCACGGCCGTGGGCGCAGATGCGTCGGACCTTTGGCTGGCCGACAAATATCTGACGCTTCATCGCGATTACGAGGACAACTTGGTACTCGCCGCGTGCAAGCGCGCGCAGGTCGATTACCTGGTGACCAACGATCGCAAACTGCTCGAACATGCCGATCTTGCAGCAAAGACACCTCGTCAAATGATGCCGATTCTGGCCTTGGCCGAACGCGGCGGCGCGGCTATCGGTTGACGCGAACTGTTTGCGGGCCTCTTGGACGACGATGCGCCAAGGGACCCGCGTCTGCTATTTACAAAAGCTCGGCCTTAATGGCGGGACTTTCGGCGAGCTGCTCGGCTGCCTTTTCGTCGGAGCTGCCGAGTGCCGCCAGACTGCGGTAGACCCACTCGTTGACCTGGGTGTTCTTGACGCCTGCGGTCTGCATAAGGGCGCCTACCTCGCGGATTGCTGCGAACAGATCGGCTTTGGGACCTGCGAGCTCGACCTCGATGCCGTGGTGGGCGGCCACGCCGCGGTTTTCGCTCACGTGGTCGATAAAGCCCTCGACGGTCTCAAGCTGCTGGGCGAGGGCTGCATTATCGTCGGCGTCCAGCGCGACGAGTGCGTTCGATACCGTGAGGGCGGGATGTCCGCAGGGGACAAAGCCTTCGATGACATCCATAGCTTTGGTAATGGTTGAACCCAGGCCTGCGAGGGCATTGACGAGTTGCTGTTTGGTATCCATGACGGTCCTTTCGACGGGTCAATTTTGCTTGGCGAAAATATACGTGACGCGATCGGTAGCAAAAGTGCGAAGTGCGGCGCACATTGGGGTCTTCACAGCTCGTGCATAGAACAGCTGTCCGCTTTCAGAACGTGGTAAGATAGCTATCCACGAGCGGGGTTCACCCCGCATGTTCCTTTTTGAAAAGCCGACGGTTATCGGGTGTTTGCAGGCCCGATACCATCCAGACTTTCCCAACATTCGGGGGCGACTGGTTTCGACACGATAGCTCTGAGAGAGGAAGCAAGCCGAGGTCTCCTCGCCTCGTTAAACAGGGGTACCGTCAAATTGAATTGACAACAACTCTTCTTTTGAGCCTATGGCTCTCGCTGCTTAGTTTATAGCGGCGCGTCAACCCGGTGATTTCCCCGACACCGGCGCGACGTCATTTTAGGGGAATGCTCCCGCGCACGTAATCGGTATGGCGCGGGCTAAGACCGAACCGGTTAGGACGCCGCGAGCGTGTCGCTGCGCGCAAAGCGTCCGAGACTAAACCAGCGACTGAGCTTGGAGATGCCAATCAGGGGGCTTTCGTGGACCGGAGTTCGATTCTCCGCGCCTCCACCATAAGTAACAGGCAGGTAGATACTTATATCTACCTGCCTTTTTTATTTCTTGTCCGTACCACGGATAATCGAACTCTATGCAGGGCGCGAGCGTTAAACAAACGCGAAGCGTTTGTAGCGAGCGGGCGAGGGCGCCGGCAGGCGGCCGAAGCCGGTGCGTATTTGCGAAGCAAATACGCGGATTCTCCGCGCAATGCTTCAGCCCTATGCAGATGCGATGCCGATCGGACTGCAGCCTGCCATGCCCCGCATCAACGTCGCCCCAGGCGGAAAATCCATCCCAGAATTCCGGTTCAGACTGGGATGCGGTTTCCGGATGACGTTTCAAGCGGAAACTGCATCCCGGAATCGACGCTCGGAATGGGATTCATTTTCCGGAAGACGCCTCAAGCGGAAACTGCATCCCGGAATCCGCGCTCAGAACGGGTCGCGCTTTCCCAATGACGGTCCAAGCGGAAAGCGCATCCCGGAATCCCGCCTCAAACTGGGACGCGCTTTCCGCTTCACCTGCCGCCTCGAAAAACCTGCGCGCCCTCCATCCCAAAACTGGGTAGAAGAAAGCCAAAACGCAATCGCAGGAGGTCAATATGACTGCAGAAGATAAGGCAAAGAACGCCGGCAAAGGTCGCGCTCGTCTTGGAGGGCGGCAGTTTCCGCGGGCAGTTTACCGCAGGCGTGCTCGACGTTCTCATGGAGGCCGGCGTCGAGATTCCGGCTGTCTACGGTGTATCGGCCGGCGCCCTCAACGGCGTGAACTACAAGTCGCACCAGATCGGTCGCGCCAATCGCATCAACCTGACCTTCTGCAATGACAACCGCTACATGGGTGCCGCATCCTTCGCATCCACGGGCTCCATCGTGGGTTACGACTTTATCTTCAACGATGTCCAGGACCGCCTGGATCCCTTTGACAACGAGACGTTCGACGCGAGCCCCATCGAGATGTACGCCGTCGCGACGGACATGCTCTTTGGAACCGCCGCATACCTGCCGGTCAAAAGCGCCGTGCTCGACCTCGACGCCGTGCGTGCCTCGACCTCTTTGCCGCTGGTGACGCCGCCGGTCGAGATTGACGGGCACAAATACGTCGACGGCGGCGTAGCCGATTCGGTTCCCATCGAGCATGTGCTCGAGGAGGCGGGCTTCGATCGCGCGGTTGTCATTGTCACGCAGGACCGCTCGTACGAGAAAAAGCCTTACGAGTTTATGCCTGCCGCGCGCGCCCGCTATGCCGACTACCCCTACCTGCTCGAGGCTATCGAGACGCGCCACGACCGTTACAACATCCAGCGCATGCACCTGTGGAAGTATGAGCGCGAGGGCCGTGCGTTGGTCGTCGCTCCGCAAAAGCCGGTCGAGGTCGGCCATGTCGAGCACGATCCGGCAAAGCTCCTCGACCTGTATATCCAGGGCCGTCAGGAGGCAAAGCGCCTGCTCGCGGAAATACAAGAGTTCGTTGAGCGCTAGCGATAGCGAACCCTCAAAAAAATGACAACAGCTAAAGAGCTGGAAAATCACAGCTCGTGGATGACATGTGCAGAAACTCTGGTCGGAGCCAAAATACCTGTTGACTCGTACGGCGAGCGGGGTAATATGGACGGGTTACTTGCAGAGCCCCGTGAATCTCTGTAACAACACGTACTGTACATGGAGGAGTCTAAGTGATTTCGAAATCGACTCACTACGCCAAGCAGGGCGAGGTCCAGCGCAACTGGGTTCTCGTCGACGCCGATGGTGCTGTCCTGGGCCGTCTTGCCACCCAGATCGCAATGATCCTGCGCGGTAAGAACAAGCCCCAGTTCACGCCCAACAGCGACTGCGGCGACTTCGTTGTCGTCATCAACGCCGATAAGGTCCAGCTTACCGGTAACAAGGCCGACACGAAGACCTATTATCGCCACAGCGGCTACAACGGCGGCCTCAAGGCTGAGAGCTTCCGCCAGGCTATGGAGAAGCACCCGGAGAAGGTCATCGAGCGCGCCGTTCGCGGTATGCTGCCCAAGACCACCCTCGGCCGTGCCCAGATGACCAAGCTTAAGGTCTACGCTGGTGCCGAGCATCCGCACGCTGCCCAGAACCCCACGAAGATTGAGCTGGAGGCTTAAAGATGGCTGAGAACACCGTTGTCTACCAGGGTACCGGCCGTCGTAAGAACGCCGTCGCCCGCGTCCGTCTCGTCCCCGGCACCGGCAAGGTGACCATCAACAAGCGTGACGCCGAGCAGTATTTCGGCCGTCATCAGCTCGTTGAGAACGCCCTTGCTCCCTTCAAGGTGACCGACACCGCCGGTCAGTTCGACGTTATCGCTCTGTGCGATGGCGGCGGCATCTCCGGTCAGTCCGGCGCTCTGCGCCTGGGCATCGCTCGCGCTCTTCTGAACGCTGGCGACTACCGTGCTGACCTCAAGAAGGCCGGTTTCCTTACGCGCGATGCTCGCGTGGTCGAGCGCAAGAAGTACGGCCTCAAGAAGGCCCGCCGCGCTCCCCAGTTCTCCAAGCGCTAAGGTTTTATCTCCTTTCGAGATACAATGTACAAGCGGGGCCTGCCGATTCCTCGGCGGGTCCCGCTTTTCTTTTTCGACTAGGGTGGGCGGTTGCATATCGCCTGCTAGGGAAGGAGCAATCCTATGCCCCAGAACATCTTCGGTACCGACGGCGTCCGTGGCGTCGCCAACGCTGATCTTTCGTGCGACCTCGCGTTTCGCCTGGGTCGCGCGGCGACCAAGTTTCTTGGTCCGGACATCTGCATCGGCCGTGACACGCGCCTTTCGGGCACCATGCTCGAGAGCGCTCTGACCGCCGGCATTATGGCCGAGGGCGGCCGTCCGCACTGCTGCGGCGTTATCCCCACGCCCGCTGTGGCGCTGCTCACCGTTCAAAACGAGCTCGATGGCGGCATCGTCATTTCTGCTTCGCACAATCCGCCGGAGTTCAACGGCATCAAGTTCTTTAGCCGCAAGGGCATGAAGCTTCCCGATGCCGTCGAGGAAGAGATCAGCGCCTGGGTCATGTCCGAGGAAGCCATGGCTGCCGACACGCTGCCGACCGGTGCCGGCGTGGGCCACATCAGCAAGATGAAGGATGCCCGCAAGGCATATGTCGATCATGCCATCGATACGCTTGATGGCCTGAGGCTCGATGGCCTGGTCGTTGCCGTCGACTGCGGTCACGGTGCTTCCTGCCAGACCACGCCCGCCGCGCTGCAGCGCCTGGGCGCCACGGTCCACGCCATCAACACCGATTATTGCGGCACCGACATCAACGTCGAGTGCGGCTCTACGCACCTTGAGCCCCTGCGCGAGCTCGTGCTGCGCACCCACGCCGATATCGGCTTGGCCCACGACGGCGACGCCGATCGCGTGCTGTTCGTGGACAGCGAGGGCAATGAGATCGACGGTGACTACATCCTGGCTATCTGCGGTTCCGACCTCGCCGCTCGCGGCAAGCTCGCCAACTCCGAGATCGTCTCGACCGTTATGTGCAACCTGGGCTTCTCCATCGCTATGAAGGAGCAGGGCTTCGAGATGGTTCAGACCGCTGTGGGCGACCGCTACGTTTTGGAGCGTATGCTTGCGGACGGTGCCGTCATCGGCGGCGAACAGTCCGGCCACATCATCTTCCTGGAGCACAACACCACCGGTGATGGCCTGGTGACGGCTCTGCAGCTGCTGGCCGTGCTCAAGCGCACTGGTCGTACCCTCACCGATCTTGCCGGCATCATGAAGAAGTACCCGCAGGTACTCGTCAACGTGCATTCCGACAACAAGGCCGGTTTGGACGATTGCCAGCCCATTTGGGACGCCGTCGCTGCTGCCGAGAAGGAGCTTGACGGCCGCGGCCGCATTCTGGTGCGCCCGAGCGGTACCGAGCCGCTGGTCCGCGTGATGGCCGAGGCCGAGACGCACGAGCTGACCCAGCGCGTTGTCGACGACATCGTCGAGGTTGTCAAGCGCGAACTTCCCTAATGGTCAAAAACCGTTGCCAAGTGGTAAACTGTTAAGGTTATTTTGATTGATTGGTATGTCCGAGGGGAGCATGTTCACTAAAGTCCTAAGGTCTTTTGGTATGCGTGGTCGAGTCCTTACGCTGGATGCTCCCATCTCGGGCGACGTCATTCCGCTTTCCGAGGTAAACGACCAGACGTTTGCCACCGGCCTTTTGGGCCAGGGGCGTGGCGATTCAGCCCACCGGAACGCGTGTGATTGCACCGGCTGATGCCAAGGTCGAGGCCATTTTTCCCACGGGACACGCCGTTGCGCTTAACACGGTCGATGGTCTGGACGTGCTCATCCACGTTGGTTTGGACACTGTTCAGCTCGAGGGCAAGCACTTTACCGTACATGCGCAAGTGGGCGACGTCGTCCATAAGGGCGATGTACTCATTGAGTTCGATCGCGAGGCAATTGCTGCCGAGGGCTACGATGTGATGGTTCCCATCTTGGTGTGCAACTCCGTTGAGTTCTCGAGCATCAAGGGCTCCGTTGGCGTGCATGTCGAAGAGATGGACCAGCTCATCGTTGCTCGCGAGCGCTAGCAAGTGCACGTGGCCTTTAGCCTACAATTCAATCACGTTTACGGAGGGCGCCCTTGAAAGAGGGCGCCCTCCGTGGCAAGATGGGAAACGTCCGAAGCTAAACAGCTTTGGGTCACCGTGGACGGGCAGGGGCCTCGACGCGGCTAGACACGAGACACATACATTACGCGACCTCGCCCTGGTGGCCGCACACGTTGGTTGCGGCCGACGCGGGCCGCGGGCAAGTGCTTGTAAGGGGAGCCTTGCCTCTCTTGTACGAGAAAGGACGCGTAATGAAGATCATTAAAGCTAAAGACTACGAGGATATGAGCCGCAAGGCCGCCAATATCATCTCGGCGCAGGTTATCCTCAAGCCCGACTGTGTGCTGGGCCTTGCCACCGGCTCCACCCCGATCGGTGCCTACAAGCAGCTCGCTGCTTGGTACGAGAAGGGCGACGTCGACTTTGCCGAGGTCAGCACCTACAACCTGGACGAGTATCGCGGCCTTTCGCACGACGATCCCCAGAGCTATCACTACTTTATGCGTGAGAACTTCTTCGATCACATCAACATCGACCTGAACAACACGCATGTGCCCGACGGTTCCAACCCCGACGCCGCCGCTGCCTGCTCTGAGTACGACAAGATCGTCGCCGCCGCCGGTTACCCGGATCTGCAGCTGCTCGGCATTGGCAACAACGGCCACATCGGCTTCAACGAGCCCGATGACCACTTCTCCAAGGGCACGCACTGCGTCGACCTCACCGAGAGCACCATTCAGGCCAACAGCCGCCTGTTCGACAGCATCGACGACGTTCCCCGTCAGGCCTACACCATGGGTACCCAGACCATCATGTATGCCCGCATGATCCTGGTCGTCGCCAACGGCGAGGCCAAGGCTCAGGCCGTGCACGACATGTGCTATGGTCCGGTTACGCCCGAGTGTCCGGCTTCGATCCTGCAGCTGCACACCAACTGCGTCGTGGTCGCCGACGAGGCTGCACTTTCGCTCTGCGAGTAGCGCGAATCCTGTAGCTCGACATAGCCTTGCCTAAGGCCTCCGCTTTGCGGGGGCCTTTTTGCTGTCCTTGTCGTATGCTTGACCAAAATCTTGCCGCAAGCTTGACGGATGGCGAATGCCCAACAGCTTGATTCATTCCATACCAGATTCTATGCAAAAATGCCACTAAAAAGGTCGCAGACGGTAGCGGGTGCTAGGCGAGTTGAATGACAGGGGTGAACCATGTTCATATGCGTTACACTGCCGCTTAGATGGGACAAGCTGACAAGCACATTTACCTGCTTAAAGACCGATTAGTCGGGGATTAATAACAATCGGCCCTCGCTGTACAAAAACTTGCCGCTTGCGTACCGAAAGACAACCTAAAACACAAAACCGCTCTATTCATGGTGCGGCTTGTATGGTCTTGCGGTTACGGTGTCCATACGGTCGAGTAGAGGAGCGGGTATGGTAAACGATTTGGATAGTATAGACGACCTCGAACTGATGCCGCTGGGCGGAGGCTATATGGTGCGACGTGAGCGTCTGCTAAATGAGCTTATCGCCAAGGGCCGAAAGGCCGGCATCGTGGTTCTTTATGCGCCCGACGGGTTTGGGAAGACCTCGGTGCTGCTTCAGTACACCCATGAGGTTAAATGCGACCCGACGCGAGGCCCCGTGCGGATTATCGAGGCCGATCGCGCCATTGGGCGCGAGGTGTTTATGCAGCTCGAGGTGGTTGCCGAAGAACTCAAAGACAAACCGCACTCCCTTATCGCGATTGATAATGTGCCAAACCTCGATCAGCACGATACCGAAGACCTCATCGACAGGATTCGCGGCCTGCGCGCTATGGGGATAGGGGTCTTTATCTCCTGCCGTCCTTCAAATCGTCTGCTTATCCGTGGGCTGGGAGATTCGGTAAAGGTCAACGCGCAGATGCTCAAGGTGCATGCCTATGAGTATTCGGCTTGGGCTTCGGCGTTTTCGATCAGCACCTCGCTCGATTTTTATCAGCTCACGCAAGGTGTGCCCGAGCTTGTCTCGGCGCTGCAGACGGGGCTGTATAGCCAAGGTGACGTAGCCGGTCTGCTCGAAAACGAGATTGTCAACGTATATGGCGCGGCACTTGCCGATCTGGCTTCGCTCGACAATAATGCGCTGTTTTGCGTGGCATGTCTCATGGTTTTGATGGGCGAGGGCAATATCGCAGAACTCGAGGCCTGTGGGGTGAGGCTGTCGATGGTCGACCAGTCCTATTTTGTGCGCGACTACCCGATCTTTGGCTTGGATCCCGCCGAGCGGAGTTTTACGTGTCTGGGCACGGAGGATAACGGACGCTTGCGCTTGCGTAAGTTGGTGGCCGAGGTCCGCCCCGAACTTGTTCCGAGGGCGGCCCGGATTTTGCTTAAGGCGGGTAGATGCGATACGGCGATGGGCCTGGCGGACGCCTTTTTGGACCGTGAGGCGGTCCTTGAACTTGCTGGGCAGTATGGGGTCGATCTGGCTCTGACGGGGCACGGGGCCGATATCTGCCGAGCGGCGCTGGGCACGATCGATGCCGACGATCCGGCTCCAGAGCCAACGCCTGCCGAGGCGCTCGGCGTATATCTGGCAGCGGTCAGCGTGTCCAATACAAAGCTCGCTCGCTATATGGCATCGGTTATCGAGCGCGGGGGCGAACGGGCGGCCTGCGAAATAGACCCTGTCTCATGGAGGGTGGCCCAGACACTGACAGCTGTTTGCTATGGGGACAACGGGCTTGGGCTCCCTACGAACCTGGCCGTGCCAGAAATCGAGACATCCCATACCGCACTCGATATGTTGTCTGCGCATATCGAGATCAAGCGATGCCTGACCGAACGGGGAGATGACGGCGGCGTTCTACAGCAGCTCAAAACGAGCAAGGCCTACGACTGCGAGCTCGACATCGCGGGGATTGTTATACGGGCCGATAGCATGCTGGTGGAGCTCTTTGACGGGTCGTTTACGGGAACCGACGAGCGCGACGACGAGATGACGGTGGTGCGGGAGGCGCTCGACGTACGTGGGCTTAAGGCGATGGCTATCTGGGTGCGCATGGTGTTGGCGGCACGGCGGCTCCTTTCCGGCTTGCCGGTAACCGACGACGCGGCGTTCAACGAGCTCGATCGTTTTGCCGTGCGCATGCGCGACAACCAGATTCAGCTGTTTGGCCTGTTGCTAGAAGGCTGGCAGTCGCTGGCAGAGGGACGGCCGGTTAATGCAAAGTTCCGTGCGGTCCAAGTGCTCAAACTTGCCGAGGAGTCGATTGCGTACATGCGCGATAACGCATTGCTGCTGGAGCGTGCGGCATATCTGCGTAACACCTCGATGGTTTCGGTTCGCGAGGAAGCGGAGCTACTCGATATAAGCCAGACGCAGGTTGGTGGCGCAGAAGCCTGGATGGTGGCGCTGCATTTGGCCTCTGCGGGCCGTGATAGCGACCTGGCGGCGTGGATGTCCATGAATCGCCCGGGGATGCTGGAGCCATCGTATCGGCTCTTTGCGCGCCTTGCCATGCATTGTCTGGGCGAGCCGGCGGGCAGGATACGCAAGAAGCTTCCGTGCGCGAGCTGTCGCGGTACTCGCTGCGCGACGATTTGGAAGGGGAGGGCGAGCGTCTGTTCCAGGCTGGCGAGGTTGAAGCCGTTGATACCATCGACCATATCGAGATTCGCATGTTTGGTGCGTTTCGCGCCGAGCGCGACGGGTTTCCCATCACGGACAAAATGTGGCGCCGCAAGAAGGCGGCGACACTTGCCGAGCGGCTTGCGCTGGGCATGGATGCGCTCGTCGATCGTGAGACGCTGGCCATGGAGCTTTGGCCCCATGCCGAGTTCAACCGCGCTCGCAATAACCTGTATTCGACGATATCGCGCTTGCGGTCGGCCTTGGGGCCGACGCCGGATGGCAAGTCGTGTGTGCTCATCCAAAATGAATGCATCGGACTCAACGGCGACTACGTCAAGAGCGATGTACGGCTGTTTGACCAGATAAGCCGCGAGGTTTTGGGAAATCGCACGGGTGCGCGCGGGCCCCATTTAGTTGAACTGTGCCTTAAGATTGAGCAGCTTTATGCTGGACCGCTGTATGTTCCCAATGGCTGTAATCCCACCTACTTTTTGCGTATGCGACGCATTATGCAGTCAAAGTACATCGATTGCATGATTAAGGGAGCAAATGCTGCTCTAGAAGAAAACGATCTGCAGTCGGCGATTTGGCTGGCGGAGTCGGGGCTTCGGCAGGAAACGGCGCGTGAGGATATGGTGCGCTGCGCCATGCGCGTCTACAGTGCGGCGGGGCGACGGCGCGATATCGTCGAGCTGTACAGCGGGCATATGCACCATCTGAGGGGAGCAGGTCAATGGCGTGCCCGGAGCCCGAGACGCGGCGTCTATACGAGCGCTTGGTGGAGGGGCGGCTCAATCGCGTGCTGGTCGAGCGATAAAAAACGGGCGCCCAAAGTACTTGGGCACCCGTAAGCTTTGCTATGTGTTGGCTCGCCGGATCATTGGCTCTTAGACGAGCTTGATCTTCTCGATGTCCTTGCGTGAGGACTCGCGATACAGCGAGAACTTGCGGCCGATGACCTGGACGACCTCGGCGTGGCAGCGCTCAGCGAGCTCTTCGGCGGCCTCGCGGGCGGAAAGACTGGAGCCATCGAGCACGGAGCACTTAACGAGCTCGTGCTTTTCCAGGTAGGCAACCGTCTGCTCGACGGTGCCCTCGTTGATATCGGACTTGCCGATGATGATGGCGGGGTTGAGGTGATGGGCCATGCTGCGAAGCTGCTTGACCTGGGCTCCTGTCAGTGCCATGGGTTCTCGCTTTCTATGTATGGGGCGCCCCGCGACGGGGCCTTAATCTACGTGAGCTGTCCCACGATAACGCAGGAACGGTGCGGTGTGGAGCGCGTTTGCCCAGTTCAAAAAAGAATGCGGATGCCGAGTGAGTGGGCAGTGCGGGCTGCGAACAGGCTACGAGCTGGGCGCAGAGACCGGCTCCCATGCAATAAACGCCCAACGGACCTTGCGGACGTGGTCGAGCATGTAGCGTCCCTGCGGCACGCCCTTGGAGCCCGGCTCGCCGGCACGGGGATTCTCAATCATGTGTTGAGCGATGTAGTCGCGCAGGCGGTCGACCTTATCCTCGTTGCCATGCTCAAGCATGCGGGAAAAGTCCGCCACGCCCGCTTCAAGGCTGTCGAAGGTGTCGCGACGGGGCGATTCAAAGTACGTGACCTGCGGCAGGGCACCCATCTGAATGAGGATATTAAAAGCATACACAAAGCCATTACTGCAGGTAACCGAGGCGCCGATGGCGTTCATCACGTGCAGGTCGTAGCGCGGGCTGGAGTTGGCGACCATCGTGACAGCGCAACGCCGACGAGCCGTACGATCAAGCTTGGCAAGCGCGCCTTTTAGGTTGGTCGTGGTGACAGAGCGACTGGCAAAGGCAACATCCACCGCTTTCGCGACCGGTCCAACCAAATCCCAATCATCATCCCAAGCAAGCTCAAGCGGCGTAATCAGGTCCTCGAGCCCATAGTACTCAATGCCAGCATCAAGCGTGCCCAACATGGCAGGGGAAAAATCAGCTGCAATCACAGGATGTCCGTCTTGCGCAAGCGGAATAGCAATCGATCCAGCCCCACACCCCATATCGAGCACCGACTCACCAGGCTCAAGCGCTAACAGCTTTATAAAATCTCGGGCGTAGGGGGCAGTCTCCAGCGGACGAAAATGCCGAGCACGCTTATCCCACTCAAAAGAATCATCAGCCCGATGCCGACCAGCTTGCAAGCGCATCCATTCGCCATTCCAATCAGCAGAAAGAAGCTCAGAGCGAGCATCCCCATCAGTCACGGGCCAACCTCCTAGCAACAAAAAAGCGACTCCTCCCAAATAAAAGAAGAGCCGCAACCAGCATATATCAGAAAGAACCGTTCCAACGCCAAACCGCCATACCAGCAAAGTAGGGCAGAAGCGAAGCGACTGCCAAAGGGATAGAACTCAACCGAGGTCCCGTTGTGCGGGAGCCCCGCCGCCGGGCGGCAGACATATAAGGTCGATCGCGAGTTCCGCACGAGCCGGAGAGCACTAAATGGGCTCTCCGTGCGAGTCAGGACTGTCCGAGCAGGCGACCTTATATGTCTGCCGCCCGGCGGCGGGGCTCCTCGCCCGAACCCCTCAGCTAGTTCTTCAGCGAGTTCAGCGGCGCCGGGAATCGTCCACCGCGGTGGGCAAGCACGGTGCCGGCGTTGGGGTTCACCGGCATGATGGGCGCACGGCCGAACAGACCACCGTACTCGACGCAGTCGCCCACGCTCTTGCCGGGCACGGGGATGACGCGCACGGCCGTGGTCTTGTGGTTGATCATGCCGATGGCCATCTCGTCGGCGATGATGCCGGAGATGGTGCTGGCCGGGGTGTCGCCGGGGATGGCGATCATGTCCAGGCCGACGGAGCACACGCAGGTCATGGCCTCGAGCTTCTCGAGCGAAAGCGCGCCGGCCTCGACGGCGGCGATCATGCCGGCGTCCTCGGACACGGGGATAAAGGCGCCCGAGAGACCGCCCACGCTGGAGCTGGCCATGACGCCGCCCTTCTTGACGGCATCGTTGAGCATGGCGAGCGCGCAGGTCGTGCCCGGGCCACCGCAGGTGCCAACACCGATGATCTCGAGAATGCGGGCAACAGAGTCGCCAATGGCGGGCGTAGGCGCCAGCGACAGGTCGACGATGCCCTTCTCGACACCCAGTCGATGGGCGGCCTCGCGGCTCATGAGCTCGCCGGCACGGGTGATCTTAAAGGCGGTCTGCTTAATCTTCTCGGCGACTTCCATCATCGAGGCGGAGTCGGGCAGCTTCTCCAGGGCTGCCGCCATAACGCCGGGGCCCGAGACGCCAACGTTGATGACGGCGTCGGCCTCGCCACCGCCGTGGACGGCCCCCGCCATAAACGGGGAGTCCTCGACCATGTTGGCAAAGCAGACAAACTTGGAAGCGCCGACGGAATCCTGGTCGGCCGTGAGCTTGGCGGCATCGATGATGGTCTGTGCAGCCATGAGCACGGCGTCCATGTTGATGCCGGCACGCAGGCTGGCGACGTTGACACTGGAGCAGACGCGGCTGGTGGTAGCGAGCGCCTGGGGATGGACTGGATAACGCGGCGGTCGGCGTCGCCGATGCCCTTCTGGACGAGTGCGGAGAAGCCGCCCAGGTAATCGATGCCGAGTGTCTCGGCCGCGCGGTCGAGGGCGTGCGCGATGGGGGTGAGGTCCTCATCCTTGCAGCACGCGGCAATCTGCGCCACCGGGGTGACGGAAACGCGCTTGTTGACGATGGGGATACCGTACTCGCGCTCGAGGTTCTCGGCGGTCTCGACCAGATGCTCAGCCGTGTGCGTCACGTGGTCGTAGATCTTCGTGCACATGCGGTCGAGGTTCTCGTCGCCGCAACCCATGAGCGAAACACCCATGGTGATGGTCCTGATGTCGAGGTTCTGCTCCTCAACCATGCCGCGGGTTTCCGCGATTTCTGCGGGCGTGATCGCCATCCTTGCGCTCCTATCTGCCAAAACGAGCATAGTCTTATCTATTCTAACGTGCCGCACGTGCCAAGTGGCGCGTGCGGCACGTTTTGGTGCTCGGTTGTTTCCGTTGTGTTACTGCCCAAAGACCTCTTCGGCGATGCGCGCGCTTTCGGCGGCGTCCTTGGCGTAGTAGTCCGCGCCGATCTGCTTAGCATATTCGGGGGTGAGCACGGCACCGCCTACGATGATCTTGACGCCCGGCACCTCGGCATGAAGCAGCTTGATGGTCTCTTCCATGGCCACGACGGTGGTGGTCATAAGCGCCGAGAGGCCGACGAGCTTAATGTCGCGCTCCTGTACGGTCTTGAGCACCTCTTGCGGGTCGACGTCGCGGCCCAGGTCAAAGACGGTGTAGCCGTAGTTGTCGAGCAGCATCTTGACGATGTTCTTACCGATATCGTGGATGTCGCCCTTGACGGTGGCCACGCAGATCTTGCCCTTGTCGGCAATCTCGCCGGCGGGCATCAGGCGCTTGATGGTGTCAAAGCCCACACGTGCCGCCTCGGCCGAGGCCATGAGCTGCGGCAAGAAGAACTTTCCCTGGTCAAAGAGGACGCCAACCTCGTCGAGGGCAGGGATAAAGTGATTGTTGATGAGGTCCATGGCGTCGTGGTCTGCCAGCAGACGCTCGGTCTCGGCAGCGATCTCGCCTTTGCGGCCCGAGACGACCATGCGACGAATCGGGTCGTCGTTGCCGTCGGTGCCGGCGGTGCCAGCAGCGGGCGCGGCGTCGGTCGATACCGCCTGAGCCGCCGCCGGATTCGCGGCGATCTTGTACGGATCGGTCCAGCCGGCGTAGCGCTCGATGTATCCGGTCGAGCCCTCGTCCTCAACGCTCAGCACGCGATAGCTGTAGACGGTATCCATAAAGCGCTTGGAGCCCGGGTTCATGATGGGGGCGTCCAGGCCCGCGCCAAAAGCGGCAGCCAAAAAGACCGAGCCCAGCAGCGGGCGGGCAGGCAGACCAAAGCTGATGTTCGACACGCCGAGCGCGCATTTGACGCCCAGACGCTCCTTGCACAGGGACATGGCGCGCAGGATCTGTTCGGCCTGGCGTTGATTGGTCGAGGCGGTCATGACCAGACAGTCGATGAGGATGCGGTCCGGGCCGATACCGTAGCGGGCGGCCTCGGCCACGATGCGCTCGGCGATGGCGAAGCGGGCTTCGGCGGTATCGGGAATGCCGCCTTCGTCGAGCGTGAGGCCGACGACGTTGGTGCCGTAGTGGGCGACCAGCGGAAAGATCTCATCCATGATCTGCTGCTTGCCATTGACCGAGTTGATGATGGGCTTGCCGGCGTAGCGGCGCACGGCTGCCTCGACGGCTGCGGGGTCGGTGGAGTCGATCTGCAGCGGCAGCAGCGTGGAGCCCTGGAGCTGCTCGGTCGCCTGCTGGATGATCTTGACCTCGTCGATCTCGGGCAGGCCCACGTTGACGTCCAGGATGTCGGCGCCCTGCTCCTGCTGGCTGATGCCCTGGCTCACGACGTAGTCCAGGTCGCCGTCGCGCAGGGCCTGTTGCAGGCGCTTTTTGCCGGTGGGATTGATGCGCTCGCCGATGACGGCGATTTTGTGGCCATCGCAGGGGAGGTCCACCACGGTCTGGGCGCTTGTGACCGACATGCTGGGCTTGCGGTGGCGCGGACTGGGCGTGTGGTTGTCGATAAGCGTGCGCAAGGCCGCCATATGCGCCGGCGTGGTTCCGCAGCAGCCGCCCACGACGCTCACGCCGTCCTCGATCATGCCGGCGACGGCCTCGGCGTATTCGGGGGCCTGGATATCAAAGACGGTATTGCCGTCGTCGTCCACGTGGGGCAGTCCCGCGTTGGCCTGCACCATAACGGGCTTGTCGGTAACGGTGAGCATACGTGCGGCGAGCCCCCGGAGCTCGGCCGGTCCTTGGCTGCAGTTGATGCCCAAAACGTCGGCGCCGATGGCGTCGAGCGTGATGGCGGCGACCTCGGGGCTCGTTCCCAAGAAGGTGCGACCGTCTTCCTCAAAGGTCATGGTGGCAAAGACGGGCAGGTCGGAGTTCTCGCGGCAGGCGAGGACAGCCGCCTTGATCTCGGCAAGGTCGGTCATGGTCTCGATAATAAAGAGGTCCACGCCCGCGTCGACGCCGGCGCGCACCTCCTCGGCAAAGAGGTCATAGGCCTCGTCAAAGCTGAGGGTGCCCAAGGGGCGAAGCAGCGCGCCGATGGGGCCGATATCGCCGGCGACGTAGCGGGCGCCGGCCGCGCGGGCGCAGGCGACGGCCGCGGCAAAGACATCTGCCACGGTGGCGGCGCCGTCGAGCTTGTGGGCGTTGGCGCCAAAGGTGTTGGCGGTGATCACGTCACAGCCGGCCTCGACGTACTGACGCTGAATATCAGTAATGACCTCGGGCTCCTCAAAGTTGAGCAACTCGGGCAGGGCGCCGGCCTTCATGCCGGCGGCCTGCAGCATGGTGCCCATGCCGCCATCAAACAGCAGGTGTCCCGTGCCCTCGATGGCCGCGCGCAGGCGATCGTCCTTAATGCGCAGGTCGTCGATCGTGCGTGGCTTGTACACAGCGCCGCTGCAGCGTGCGGCATTGACGGGCGCCGCCAGCGCGGCACCATCCGAATTATGAGTAATAAGCGGGGTGAACATCGGGGGCTCCTAGTGGCTGGAATAGCAGGTGGTGTGGGCGGCGCGGAAGCGGCAGGTGCTCGCGCATGCGGCAGATAGTGCAGGTGGGGCGACTCTGGGCGTCGTGGACTTTGCCGTCGAACAGACCGATCACCGCGGTCACGCTCTTGGTGGGCATGAGCAGGCTGGTGGGGGTGACGGTAAGCCCGATGAGCCGCGTGGCGTTGAGCGCATCGACGATCGAGCGCTGGGCCGAGAGCGGGCAGTCGCCGTAGCCGGGACTAAAGCGCCAGTTGCCGGCGAGCCCATGAACGGCGGCCTCCGTCTTGACCTGCTGGTCCATTTGCTCGACGGCGGCTTCTACGTAAGCGGAGCATGCGGCGTCGAGCACGGCTCCCTCTAGGGGCTGCTGGGCTCCCGTGGTACGCAGGCGACGCTCGGCGTCCATGCCGAGGTGCAGGCCATGAGCGCGGCAAAGCGGGCATCTTTGAGATGTCGATAGATATCGCGACCGCGCAGCTCAACGTTGGTGCCGACCAAGCGAATGCAAGGATCGCCCTGTTCATCGACTCCCGTGGCATCGACGGCAAATACGCGGCGCACGCCACGGGGCTCAATGTCCAGCTCCAGACGCTCAATGACAAGCTCAATACGCTGCGACAGCTCGGGCTCAATCTGCTGGCCGCCGTAACCCAGATACCGCAGCATCTCGGCACGGTCGACACGAGGATGGTGCGCGGCATCGACACGGTAAAGCGCCGGCGACGCAAGGTCGGCCGGCACTTCGACAGCGGTTGTATCGATGTGCGGTTTTTCCATTACCCCAGGCGCTCCATAATGGTTGCGGCGATCGCAGGACGGTTCATAGTGTACAGGTGCAGGCCGTCGGCACCGTGCTCTTTGAGGTCGCAAAGCTGACGGGCGGCATACTCTACACCGGCTGCCTGCAAGCTCTCGGGGTCGTTCTCGTACTTGGCGAGGATCTTGATGACGGGGGAGGGCAGCGATGCGCCGCACATAAAGACCATGCGGCTGATCTGCGACTTGCCCATAAACGGCATGATTCCCGCGGTAATGGGCACGGTGATGCCGGCTTTGTCGGCAAGCTCGCGAAAACGGTAGAAGCACTCGTTGTCAAAAAAAGAGCTGCGTCACAAAGAAGCTCGCGCCGGCGTCCTGCTTTTGCTTGAGGTGCTCGACCGAGAGGTTGAGATCCTCACAGGCAATGTGGCCCTCGGGGTAGGCTGCGGCGCCCACACAAAAGCCGGCGTCGACGAGCTCGGGGATGAGGTCGCGGGCGTAGGCATAGTCCGAGGCGGGCTTGTCGTCCTCGGTCGCGCCGGCGGGAAGATCACCACGCAGGGCCAGGTACATTTTTCAACGCCGGCGGAGCGATACTCGTCGATCTTGGCGGCGATATCGGCGTGCGAGCGGCCCACGCAGGTAAGGTGTGCCACCGAGGGTGTATCGAATTCGCTCGTAATCATATGCGCGATGGGGGCGGTGGTGGCACCGTTGCCCGAGCCGCCGGCCGAGCAGGTGACCGAGACAAAGCTCGGCGAAAGCTTGCACAGATTGCCAGCCACTTCGCGAGCCGTGTCGAGGGTCAGCTCGCCCTTGGGCGGGAACATCTCAAACGAAACGGGTGCGGTGCCCTGGGATGCTGCCTGCTTAAAAACCTCGTCGACGCGCATATCGTGCTCCTCTAGATACGTAATAGTGTGATGTGTTGTAAGGATTCTACAGCACCACTGTGTCACGGTGGAGTTTCACTCGCTATTCGGGGATACCAATCAAAGATGCCTTGCTATCGACATTCCCTATAGCAGAGCGGTCAATCTGGGATGGGGCTATAAAGACTGGTATCTGATGCGAAATACCAGTTAATAAAGCCCCATCCCAAATTGACTACCCTTAAACCATGGGGAGAGGTCTGCAATTTATGCAGTTGATTGGCTGTTGAGGGTGGCAACGTCGCCTCGATAGGGTAACCTCATTGATTGGTTTCGCGACAGCAACATAACGGTAATGTCGCGGAAACACGGCGAGTCTAAGCTATGACTCGTTCGTTAGTAATCAACACCGCTTCTCACGCGGTGCCGATACGAAGGGAGTTCCGTATGGCCGAACTTACTGACCGCTTCGGGACCATGGTGTTCTCTGAGGAAGTCATGAAGGACTACCTCCCCAAGGACATTTGGAAGCGCCTTGCTGCAACCCTCGAGGACGGTGAGCCGCTCGACCTGGATGTGGCCAACGTCGTCGCCCACGCCATGAAGGAATGGGCCATCTGAAAAGGGAGCCACGCACTACGCGCACTGGTTCCAGCCGCTTTCGGGCATTACTTCCGAGAAGCACGACAGCTTCCTCGAGCCCAACCACGACGGCACCGCCATTACCAAGTTTACGGGCAAGAACCTCATCCAGGGCGAGCCGGACGCCTCCAGCTTCCCCAACGGCGGCCTGCGTGCCACCTTCGAGGCCCGTGGCTACACCGCTTGGGATCCCACTAGCCCCGCCTTCATTAAGGACGATGTCCTGTGCATCCCCACGGCTTTCTGCTCCTACACGGGCGAGGCCCTAGACAAGAAGACCCCGCTGCTGCGCTCCATGACCGCTCTCGCGTGAGTCCAAGCGCGTTCTGGCGCTGTTTGGCAAAACCCCCAAGAAGGTCGTTCCTTCCGTGGGCGATGAGCAGGAGTACTTCCTGATCAAGAAGGACGCTTACCGCAAGCGCAAGGACCTGGTCATCACCGGCCGCACCCTCTTTGGTGCTGCTCCCTGCAAGGGCCAGGAGCTCGAGGAGCACTACTTTGGCGCTATCCGCCCCACCGTCTCGGCCTATATGAAGGACCTGGACGATGAACTGTGGGCGCTTGGCATTCCCGCCAAGACCAAGCACAACGAGGTCGCTCCCTGCCAGCATGAGCTCGCGCCGGTCTATGGCGAGGTCAACGAGGCCATCGACCAGAATCTGGTCATGATGGAGAAGATGAAGCTCATCGCCTCCCGCCACGACTTGGTCTGCCTGCTGCACGAGAAGCCCTTTGAGGGCATTAACGGTTCGGGCAAGCACAACAACTGGTCGCTTGGCACCGAGTCCGAGAATCTGCTCGATCCGGGCGACACCCCGCTCGACAACCTGCAGTTCATCGTCTTCCTCACCGCGGTGATCGAGGCCGTCGATAACTATCAGGAGCTCCTGCGTGCCTCCGTTGCCTCGGCCGGTAACGACCATCGTCTGGGCGCCAACGAGGCTCCTCCGGCGATTATGTCCATCTTCCTGGGCGACCAGCTTACCGAGGTCGTCGAGAAGATCATCGATGGCAAGGCTTCCGTCCATGCCACGCGCGGCGTGCTCGACCTGGGCGCCGATACCCTGCCCAAGCTGATGCAGGACAACACCGACCGCAACCGCACCTCCCCGTTTGCCTTCACCGGCAACAAGTTCGAGTTCCGTGCCTGCGGCTCCGAGCAGAACGTCTCCGACTCCAACCTGGTGCTCGATGCCGCCGTGGCCAAGTCGCTCAAGTCCTTCGCCGACGCGCTTGAGGGTACGCCCGAGGATGAGTTCCAGGATGCCGCGCTCGAGTACTGCAAGAAGGTGCTGACCGATCACCAGCGCATCCTGTTCTCCGGCGACGGTTACTCCGACGAGTGGCCCATCGAGGCCGAGAAGCGCGGCCTTGCCAACAACAAGACCACGGCCGATGCCCTGCCCGCCTTTGTTTCCGATAAGGCTATCGCGCTCTTTGAGGAGACGGGTGTCCTGACCAAGGCCGAGGCTCAGTGCCGCTACGACTGCAAGCTCGAGAAGTACAACAAGCTCATGAACATCGAGGCCACCACGATGGTTCGCGAGGCGCGTCGTACCTATCGCCCGGTCATTACCGCCTATGCCACCAAGGTCGCTAAGGGCCTTGAGACTATTCGTGCCGCCGGTGCTGAGGCTGCCATGCAGTGCGAGCAGAACACGCTCAACAAGCTCTGCAACGGTATCACCACCATCAACGACTCCATCAAGGCGCTCGACGCCGTGCATCAGAAGGCTGAGGCCCTCGATGGCCAGGAGCAGGCCAATGTGTATGCACACGAGGTCGTTCCCGCTATGGATACGCTGCGTGCCGCCGTGGATGCCATGGAGGAGATCGTGGCAGCCGACTACTGGCCGGTCCCGACCTACGACGACATCCTGTTCTACGTGTCCGCATCATGCGGGCCCCGGTTTTGTTTGCGAAAGGACGCTTTGAAGCCCGTTTGCTACCGGGTGGTAACGGGCTTCTCAGATTCTAATGGTGCCCCCAGCGGGATATTGCGCAGGCTGGCGCCGCCTGCTTTTCGCTGCGCAGTGCCGGTCTGCGCTGGTACGTGCCGATGCCGATGAAAACTGAAAAACCACCCAAAGGTGCCTGCTTTGTGGGATTCGAACATGGCGCAAGATGGGCAGGCGTGGGTAATGAGCCTCGGGCTCGGGGTTCTTGGGCAGCGCTGGTCCAGGTACGTGCCGATGCCCTCAAAGCCATCGTCGCCGTTGTTGCCGGTGCCCACGACGACAGACGTTCCGAGCGGCGTGGCCTCGGCGTCCAAAAGCGTGCGGCCGCCGTGGTTCTCGAATCCCACAAAGGGCTCGGGTGCCAGATCGGTTTTGACGGCTACGTTGCCGATCAGGCGGTCGGGGCCGCGTACGGTTTCGGCGGCAATGACGCCCAGGCCCTCAATGCGATCCTCGCCCATGTAGTACGAACGGCCGAGCAGCTGATAGCTGCCACAGATGGCAAGCAGTGTGCCGCCGTCCTCAACATAGGCCGCGACCTTGTCTTTTTTTGGGCGAGCAGCTCGTGTGCCACGGCTAGCTGGTCGCGGTCGGAGCCGCCACCCATCATGACGATATCGGCATCGGTGAGATCGAGTGACTCGCCCATACGGACCTCGTCCACGCGCACGGGAATGCCACGCCAGGCGCAGCGGCGCTCGAGGGCGATGACGTTGCCGCCGTCACCGTAGAGGTTAAGGGCATCGGGATACAGGTAGACGATGCGCAGCGGGCGCGAAAGCTCGACTGGCGCGATACCGACAGGAAGAGCGCTGCCGTCGGCACGGGCTACGGCGCGGGCGGCAACCGCGGCTGCGTCGGCACCCTTCAGCCCGTCGAGCTCCTTGACCAGCGGCGGGAAGGCCGTGTAGTTGGCGACGGCGTAGAAAGTGTCGCCGGCGGCCTCATCCGCCACGGCGCCGATCGCCTGCGCGACGTCCGAGATGATGGCGGCGTCGATGCCGGCGTACTTGAGACGTACCTGCATATCGTGTGCACGCGTGCCGCCGGCAAAGGCGACAAGCCCTGGGGTATTGGCGATGCGCTCGAAGTCGACGTCGTAGATCCACGAGACATCGTGGCCGTCGGCATCATTGTCGTTAAGGAAGAAGGCGCAGAGCCTGCCGCCCGCCGTCTTAATGGACTGGATCTGTCGATCGAAGCCCACGGGATTCTTAGCCAGGTTTGCCTCGACGGTGCGACCGGCAATATCCCAGCGGCCCATGCGTCCGCCTGCAGGCACGTAGGCATCGAGCGTGGGCTGCAGATGCGCCGCGTCCACGCCCAACTCGTGCGCCGCAAAGAAGGCGGCGGCAACGTTATAGACCATGTACAGGCCGTTGTAGCGTGTGGCGATGTGTACGGCGGCCGCGTTGGCCGCAGATCCAAAGGCCAGGTCAAAGCCGTAGCCGTCGCAGCCGAGCTCGACGCCCGTCACGCGGCGGACAAGCGCGGGGCGGCCCAGCCGCACGAAGGGGCAATGGTAGGCGCCGAGCTGTCCGTACTGCACATAGTCGTATTCCAGCGGGGCGTTGCACTGCGAGCAAAAACGCGAGTCGCTAATGCGGTCGGACTCGGTGCCCGTGGCGCCGTCGATGCCAAAGGCGATGCTCGTGTTGGGAACGCGCGCGGCGATCGAGGCACACAGCGGGTCGTCGGCATTGTAGATGAGCGTTGTCGTCGGAGAGAGCTCCAACGCATGGGCGATAACGTCTTGGGTATGGTCGATCTCACCGTAGCGGTCTAGCTGGTCGCGGAACAGGTTGAGCAGCACGAAGTACGTCGGCTTGAGCTTGGGCAGGACGCGCACCGTGTAGAGCTCGTCGCACTCAAAGACGCCTACGCGCTTGCCGCTGCCGGCACGCTTAAGGCCGCCGCGCGCCTCGAGCAGTGCGCCCACCACGCCCGGCTCCATGTTGTTGCCGGCGCGGTTGCATACCACGGTAGCGCCGCTGGCAGCAACTGCGTCAGCGATGAGGTTGGAGGTCGTGGTCTTACCGTTGGTGCCGGTAATCACCACGCTGCGGTCGACTAGGCTTGCGAGGTCGCTCAGCAGCTCTGGGTCGATCTTCATGGCGATGCGGCCGGGGAGCACGCCGCCCTGGCGCTTGAGGACAGAGCGCAGTCCCCAGCGGGCGATATCGCTCGAGGTGCAGGCAAGAGATGAGCGGAAGTTCATGAAGTCGTTCTAACATAGATGACATGGTCGGGGCGATCGCGTTGCTAAAAGCCGTAGCGGCGTGCAAATTCCTGGGCAAGCTGCGATACGTCTTCGCAGGCGTTGGCCCAGGGGGCAAAGTCGGGGGTGTCCGAGATAATGCCGTCGGCTTCCCAAACTGCCTGGTGCGAGAGGTCCCAGGGGTCGCGTGGCTCGGGTCGGCAGGGAAGGTACAGCGTCTGGTACATGGGGTTCAGTAAGAAGAACGCGCCGCCCTCGCAGCGGTTAGCGAACTCACGCAGCGCGCGCGTCGCCGGACGCATCTTGTTTGTTTTGAACAGCAAGATCGTGCGGGCGAGCAGGTACCAGGGGGAGTTCTCGAGTGCATCTGCCCCCACCTGCTCCTCGAGCTGGTGAGCCAGGGCAAAAAAGCCGTCCTGGTCTTCCAGGCGTGCGAGGGCGAGCAATACGGTGCCGGCAGCCGGGTGGGATAGCCTTCTGCCTTAAGGACGCGGCGGGCATAGTTGGCAGCAGCGCGGTAGCGGGCGCTCGCCATGCACAGCTGCGAGATGGCCTCGAGTGTGTGAAGCCACCCGATAAGGGCCGGCTCGCTCACGGTGAGATCTGCCGCCGTCGCACCGTCCGTCAAAACCTTGTTGGCCCAGTAGTGTGGGGCCTCCATATCAAACCCGGGCACGCTCTGTTGCAGGTAATCGGCCGTACTCGTCTCGAGCTTCATCAGGTCGCCCAGGCAGGCGTCGACGGGCGTGTCCGCCAAAATGATGGCGAGCAGCTGGGCATCGACGGCCAGCGCATCGATGCGGACGATCTTGAGCAGCTCATCACGCATATCGTCGAACAGGCGGTTGCGCGTCTGCTCAAACTCCTCGTCGCTGCCCATGTCCTCGATGCGATGGAGCTCGTCGAGCAGGTGGCGATGAACACCGGCATAGGACAGCAGTGCCTGAGCATGCTCGGACTGCGCATACTTTTGGGGATTCGCGCTAATGTCGTTATGGACAAGCTCGCGTGCTGCATCGGTGAGCTCGGGGTGCGACGCCAGATAGGTGCGCTCCAGGTAGGCGGGGATGTAGACGCTCGAATCCATTAGAGGTCTCCTCCCTTAAACGGCAAGCCCTGCTCGGCCGCCCGCAGTATGCGCTCGTCGATCTGGGAGCGCACGATGTCGTTGGTGGCGACCCAGGCGGCAAAGCTGGCGTTGTCGGGCGCGCCCAGGCCCTCCTGCAGTACCGGCGTCGCCTCGGAGAGTGCAAGGACGAGCTCGTCGGTGGAGCCTGTACCCACGTTGACGCGGGCATAGACGCCATCGGGAAACTCGGTTTGGAAGTAGAGCGCCTCGGCTGCGTGCGGGCACGAGCGCGCAAGGATACGCAGGTAGTGCTCGGCACCCTCGTAGTCCAGCTCGCGCCAGGCTGCGCTCATCAGCGCGATGAGCGTCCACGGGTCCAAGTCACGCTCAGCGTCCTTGGGACGACGGCGCAGCGGGGTATTCGCGAGGTACGGCACGGAGTGAGCGGAGCGAAAGCGCTTGAGCTCCTCGGCGGGGTATTCGAGCTTTGCCATGGCGAGCATCGCAGTGTGGCGGACACCAGCGGGGTCGTTGGGCGCAAAGTCCAGGCTGCGGTTTGCGGCTTCGAGCGACATGCGATAGCGGCCGCTAATGAGCGCGCGCGATGCCAAGGCGGCAAGCCAGCGCAGGTAGGGGCGGCGCATGAGGTCGCCTGCGGCCTCGCGCTCATAGGGGTTCTGCGCCGAGGCAATCTTGAGCGCCAGATCGTGCTCCACCTCGTCGCACTTGGACACCAGATACTGCACGTATTCCTCGTTGGAGTCGGCGGTGAGGGCCGTCAGCATGCGCTGGGCATCCCAGTTGGTCGGATCGAGCGCGGCGGCCTCGCGGAGCATGTTCTCGGCAGCTGCCTCTTCTTGCTCTGCCTGGGTATCGTCAGGGATAAAGGGAATGCGGTAGTCGACAGCCTCGACCACCTTGGCAATGAGATGTCCGGCGCGGTCGCGATCGTGCACGATGAGCGGCGCGGGGTCGCGGGTGAATTGCTCCATCAGACGCTCGACGGCGGGGCCGTCGGTGAGCGGGATATTGTCGCGGCGCAAGGCCTCAAGAACGAGGCGATGGCAATCCTCTTGAATGGGATCGAATGCCATGGGGCCTCCTTTGCTGCGGTTAGGGTTCAAATGTCTCTATATAAGGTTCTAGTTTACCCGCATGTGGCACACCGGGGTGCCGCACCTGGACTTGCACCTTTGCACCACGAAGACGGATGTCGCACAAATGTCGGCACCTTGGACGACCGAGTGGTATCACGGTGCCGCAAACGGTCGATTTTTGGCGGCGAACGGTGCATATTTTGGAGGGGCACCGTCCTGCCCGGGATATGTAGTCGACCTTGATAAAACGTTTGCCCAGCTTGGGAGTATGAATGCCGCACAAGGGTCTTCAGGGATAGAAAAACGTTTCATCATTGGTGGCTTTAGGTGAATAACTGACCAACCAGAACGGTAAAATAGTGTTTGTCTGAGCGTTGAGACGTTTAGACATCGCGCATTGTCATCGCCGGCAACGCGCAAACCGGTCCTAACGGAGCCAATTGGGTGCTCCGTTATATACGCAAGTCTAAGAGGGGCTTGTTTAGGAGGCACAGTATGGGACGTTTTACCAATCCTCGCGATCTGTACTTTGGTGAGGGCGCTCGCCACGAGGTGAAGAACCTCAAGGGTAAGAAGGCCATCATCGTTTCTGGCGGCAGCTCTATGCGCCGCGGCGGGTTCCTGCAGGACGTTGAGGCCGACCTCAAAGAGGCCGGCATGGAGGTCAAGCTGTTCGAGGGCGTCGAGTCCGATCCCTCCATCGAGACCGTCATGAAGGGCGCAGCCGCTATGCGCGACTTCGAGCCAGACTGGATTGTTGCTATCGGCGGAGGTTCTCCCATCGATGCTGCTAAGGCCATGTGGGTCTTCTACGAGTATCCCGAGGAGTCCTTCGACAACATTATCCAGCCGTTCAGCTTCCCCGAGCTGCGTCAGAAGGCTCACTTCTGCGCCATTTCCTCTACCTCCGGCACTGCTACCGAGGTCACCGCATTCTCCGTCATCACGGATTACGAAAAGGGCATCAAGTACCCGCTGGCCGACTTCAACATCACCCCTGATGTCGCCATCGTCGACCCCGAGCTCACCTACACCATGCCCGCCAAGCTGTGCGCTCACACCGGCATGGATGCTCTGACCCACTGCATGGAGGCCTACGTTTCCACCTGCGCCTCTATGTTCACCGACGCCAACGCTCTGCACGGCATCCGCGAGATCGTCGAGTGGCTGCCCAAGTCCTATGCTGGCGACCATGAGGCCCGTCAGCACATGCACGAGGCTCAGTGCATCGCCGGTATCGCCTTCTCCTCGGGCCTGCTCGGCATCGTTCACTCCATGGCTCACAAGACCGGTGCTGCCTTCGAGAACGGCCACATCATCCACGGTGCCGCTAACGCCATGTACCTGGGCAAGGTCATCCAGTGGAACTCCAAAGGATCCCCGTGCTGCCGAGCGTTACGCTTACGTGGCCAAGGAGATCCTGCACCTTCCCGGCGAGACCAACGAGGAGCTCATCGCTGCGCTCGTCCAGAAGATCCGCGACCTCAACGACCAGCTCAACATTCCGCAGTCCATCAAGGATTACGCGAATGGTGGCGTGAAGGTCGACGCCGAGAACCCGCAGATGGTTTCCGAGGAGGAGTTCCTCGCCAAGCTGCCCGAGATCGCCGCGAACGCCGAGCAGGACGCCTGCACGCCGGAGAACCCGCGTGAGACCAAGGCTGCCGACTTCGAGAAGATCCTCAAGGCCTGCTACTACGACACCGACATCGATTTCTAATCGACTCGCTGTCTTGCAAAGGGGTCTCGTGCTCTATGCACGAGGCCCCTTTTTGCTATGGTGCAAAGGGGTCAGGTTGCTTTGCACCAATCGTTGTTTGATGAAGGGCGGATTCTCGTATGGCGCTTCCCATGGTTTATGGCGGTCCTGGCCGGTATGTTCAGGGGCCGGGGGAGCTTTCGCGCCAGGGCAGGTATTTGTCATGGTTGGGCTGCGCTGCCTATGTCTTGTTTGACCAGGGCACCGAGGATCGGCTGTGCTAGCAGATCGTCGATGGATTTCTGGACGAAGATCTAAGCGAGCCGTTCTTTAAGATTTATGACGGTCCGTGTACGGAAGAGGCCGTTGTAGAAATGGCTAAGGAAGCCCAGGCTGAGTATTGCGACATGGTGGTAGGCATTGGCGGCGGCAAGATGCTCGACATCGCCAAGGCCGTTGCGTTTTATGCCGAGTTGCCGTTGTGCGTATGCCCCACGGCGGCGTCGATGGACGGTCCGTGCAGTGCGATTTCGGTGCTGTATCACGAGGATGGGTCGTTCGACCGCTACCTGATGCTCGAGAAGAATCCAGATCTGGTCGTGGTCGATACCAACGTGGTCGCGGCGGCCCCGCTGCGTATGACGGTCGCTGGCATGGGCGACGCACTGGCAACGTACTTCGAGGCGCGTTCGTGCGCCGCGGCGCACGGCACCAACGAACACGGTGGCGCGCCGGGCACTTGGCTCTGGTCGCGGCTCGCGCCTGCTACGACACGCTTATGGAGTGCGGCGTCGCTGCCAAGCGCGATCTCAAGAAGGGGCGTATATCGCCGGCGGTTGAGCGTCTGATCGAGTGCAATATTCTGCTCTCGGGCGTCGGCTTTGAGAGCGGTGGCTTGGCGTTGGCGCATGCCATCGCCAACGGTATGACGATTCTGCCCGAGTGCAAGGCCATGCATGGCGAGGCCGTGGCATTTGGCCTGGTGGTGCAGCTGCGCCTGGAGCGTGCGCCCGAGCTTAATCAGGTGCTCGAGTTTTGCCAGCGCGTTGGTCTGCCGACGACGCTCGAGGAGCTGGGCCTTGGCGAGATTTCCGATGCCGATCTGCAGGGTGTTGCAAATGCGGTCTTTAGAAACGAGCGTAATATGGCCAACGAGCAGGCCAAGGTGACCAAACAAAAGCTCGTGCAGCTCATGTGCGAGGCATAGTTTGGCGCTTGATTGACCTTGTGCAATCGAGGCGGCGATAGGCATGGGCTATTTGCCGTAAAGATGCTCTGCGTGTAATTTGCCCGAGGCGTGGGCCGATGGCGTATCATTATCTCTTGCTTGTTTGCACTGCTCAGGGAGGGGCCGCGCATGGCGCAGGAACACGATCTGTTTGATGACATTATCGAGATCAGCAAGGGTTTCGACTTTCTTAAAAACCCGCTTGGCGGCGTGACCGATGCACTCGATCCGTCGGCGCCTCAATGGAATCCTGCTGACTACAAGGAGCGTCCGCGCGGCAACACCATTCCGTGCCTGACCTGCAAAAACGAAAAGAGCGGCTGCACCGCGTGCATGGACGTGTGCCCGGTGAACGCCATCGAGGTCGAGGAAGACTCCATCGAGATTCTCGACTCCTGTCGCAAGTGCGGTCTGTGCGCCGCTGCCTGCCCGACCGAGGCGATCATCTCGCCGCGCCTGGCGCCTAAAAACCTCTACGACGACATTGTCTCGGCTGCTACGAGCCACGAGACCGCCTACGTCACCTGCACGCGTGCCCTTAAGCGCATGCCGCGCGAGAACGAAGTCGTCGTTGCCTGCGTGGGCGATATTACTGCCGAGACCTGGTTCTCGGTACTGGCAGACTATCCCAACGTGAGCGTCTACCTGCCACTAGGCGTGTGCGATAAGTGTCGCAACACCGGCGGTGAGGACATTCTGGGCGAGGCGATTGCGAAGGCCGAGGAGTGGTCCGGCACGGGCATGGGCCTGGAGGTCGACCCCAAGAGCCTCAAAGTGCCATAAGCGCCGCGAGTACGAGCGCAAGGAGTACATGGAAAAGATCGCCCGCACCACGGGCCTTACCGTGACCAAGCTCAACCCGGCAACGGCGGCGCTGGCCTCGGTGACGCAGAAGTTGAAGGCCCACCGTCACCAGATCACGCAGCTCGAGCGTACGCTCAACACCATGTGCGGCACCACGACGACCAAGCGTCGCCGTTCGCTCACGCACGGGCGGCAGCTGGTACTCTCGACGCTGCAAAACCACTCCCGAGCTTGCCCAGAACATGCAGGTGAGCACGCCGGAGTGCGATTTTGACAAGTGCACGTCATGTGGCGAGTGCGTCAACGTGTGCCCCACGTTTGCCTGCGATCTGGTGGGAAGCGGCCGCTTTGCGTTGGAGTCAACGTATTGTTTGGGCTGCGGCGCCTGTGTCAAGGTGTGTCCCGAGCATGCGCTCAAGTTGGTTGAGCATGACGCGTCCAATCTGGTCGTCGTCGATCCCGAGGCCGAGGAAAAGGCTGCCCAGAAGGCCAAAGCCCACGAAGAGGTCCAAAAGGCAAAAGCCGAAGCAAAGGCCAAGCTTGACAAGATGCTCGACCAGGTGGAAAAGCTCGCGGACTAGTCAGCGAGCCCTATCTCTGCTTCATTTGCGCCGCCGTGGCGTCCGGATTCGCCCAGATGCTGCGGCGGCGCTATACTTATACAGTTTGAAGTACCTGTACCAAAAGGAGCTGTCGTGTCCCTTTCCATCGGTATCGTGGGCCTGCCCAACGTGGGCAAGTCGACGCTGTTCACCGCGCTTACCAAAAAGACCGGCCTTGCCGCCAACTACCCGTTCGCCACGATCGACCCCAACGTGGGTATCGTCGACGTGCCCGATAGCCGCTTGCAAAAGCTCGCCGACATCGTCAACCCGGGCCGCATCGTGCCGGCGACGGTCGAGTTCGTCGACATCGCAGGTCTGGTGAAGGGCGCTAACGAGGGCGAGGGTCTGGGCAACCAGTTCCTGGCAAACATACGCGAGACCGACGCCATCTGCGAGGTCGTGCGCTACTTTAAGGACCCCAACGTTATGCGCGAGGTGGGCCGCACGGGCGAGTTCGTCGACCCCGCCGGTGACGCCGACACCATCATGACTGAGCTTATCCTGGCCGACATGGGCACGCTCGAGAAGCAGCTGCCTAAGCTCGAGAAGGAGGCCAAGCGCGACAAAGGAGCTCATGCCCAAGTTTGAGGTCGCCAAGCGCCTGCTTGCCTGGCTCAACGAGGGCAAGCGCGCCGCGTCCATGGAGATGACCGACGAGGAGCGTGCCGCCGCCAAGGGCCTGTTCCTGCTCACCATGAAGCCCATCCTGTATGTGGCCAACGTAGACGAGGACATGCTCAACGAGGATCTGGCGCCCATCGACGGCGTCAAGCCGCTGCCTATCTGCGCCAAGATCGAGGCCGAGCTTTCCGAGCTCGATCCCGAGGACGCCGCCGACTACCTGGAAAGCCTGGGCCTGGAGCAGCCCGGTCTGGACGTGCTCGCGCAGGCAGCCTACAAGCTGCTCGGGCTGCAGTCGTTCTTTACGGCCGGCGAGATGGAGGTCAAGGCCTGGACGGTTCGTCAGGGCGCGACCGCCCCGCAGGCCGCCGGCGTCATCCACACCGACTTTGAGCGTGGCTTTATTAAGGCTGAGGTCATTGGCTATGACGACTACATCGAGCTCGGCGGTGAGCAGGGCGCCAAGGCCGCCGGCAAACTACGTATTGAGGGCAAGGACTATGTCATGGCCGATGGCGACGTCGTGCACTTCCGCTTTAACGTGTAAGGACGACGCGCATGTTCAAATACGGCAAAAAAAGCTGGCTACATGGGTATCGCGCTGCTCGTACTTGCGGTGCTTCCGCTGGTGGTTGCAGCGTTTGTTATCCCCAACATTGGTCCCGAGGTGGCAACAAAGTTTAACGCAGCCGGCGAGGTGGCGCGCTGGGGCAAGAGCTACGAGCTACTGGCGCTGCCGGTGCTCAACCTGCTGCTGAGCGTGGCGACGTACTTTACGGCAGGACGTCAAGCTAAAAACAATGATGACTCCGCCGCCATGGCGCGCATCGTGTGCGAGCGCTACCTGCGCAACGGTTGCATCACGGGTGTGTTCCTCAACGTGATCAACGTTTACTTTATGTACTCGGCGATTACCGGAACGGGCTTTGGCTTTGGTTTCTAGCTTGTCCTTTTAGGCAACGAGCCTGCACGCATATTCAATGGCTGCTGCGAGGCCGCCGCTCGACCGTGGTTGAAAGACTACATCGGCGGCGGCCTCGTTTTCGTATCCGGCGCCGCGAAGGGCGAGTGCGATACCGGCTTCTAAAAAGGAGCGGCAGGCCGCGTTGGCTGGTTGCGATTACGGCAGCCTGATTGAGCGAGCAGCTGTGCGCTTGGCATTGGATGGCAAGTTCACCTTGCGCCGGGCAGGGGACCAGAACGGCGGCGACGCGACTTGATAGCAATGCAAATGCTGTGCGCTCATCGGGTGAAAGGCATTCAGCTTCAACGATGACGAGCTTGGGCGGTGCGCTGTTTGTGCGAAGCGTAGTTCGGTGCATGCGGACCGAAGAACCCGACATAGAAAACTCCTGTGTATTCGGGAAAACGTAAACTATAGTTTACGTTTATGTTCGGCCCCATTTCAAACTCGTCTGCATGGACGAACGTGCGAAACAGATTCTTGGCAGGCGGGTCGAAGAGACACGCAGGGACCTTGGTATCTCCAAGGTTGATTTTTGTGTGGCGACAGGAATCAGCCGACCCTACCTCGACCGAATCGAAGATGGGACGGCAAATTTCACGCTCAAGGTTCTATTTAAGATCGCGCCCGCACTCGGCATGACGGTGTCAGAGCTTCTCGAGGGCATCGAATAGGGGATACCCGTCGAAAACTGAATTACGCCATCGGGATGCGGTCGTGGTTGACTTGGCTGTAGAACAGGCGCTGGATCTCGGCGGCATCGCGTGACTGGCCGAGTGCCCACATGGTTTTGGCCACGAGCGTCTCGGTGGTCATGTCGTCGCCGCGCAGAATGCCCGGATGATCGGCGTAAGCACGGCCGACCTCGTAAACGCCCAGATCGAGGCCCTCTTCGGGGACCTGCGTGGTCATAACGACGGTGCGGCCCGAATCGACCCAGCGGAAAATTGCCTCTTGGAACGACTCGCCCGACTCACCAAACTCGGGGATACCGCCAATGCCAAAGGTCTCAAGAATTACAGCATCGTAGCTATCGGCTAGGGCGTCGAATATGCCCGGATTCACGCCGGGCGTGAGCTTAAGGACAAACACGCGCGGGTCGATGCTGTCGTAGAAACGCACCGGGTTTTCGCCCTGATGCGTGCCGTGAAGCCCGTTGCGCACGATGCGGTCGTTGCGGATATAGGCGATGGGCGGATAGTTGACGCTAATGAACGCGTTAAAGCTCATGGTGCGCTGCTTGCGGGCGCGCGTACCGGCAATGGCGACGCCGCCAAACACAATCGACACATCGTGCGAATGCTCGTCGAGCGCATAGAGCAGGCTCTGGTACAGATTGAGCTTGGCGTCGGTAAAGGGATTGCCCATGGGCTTTTGCGAGCCGGTGAGCACGATGGGCTTGGGGCTGTCCTGAATCAGATAGGAAAGCGCCGCCGCGGTGTAGCTCATGGTGTCGGTGCCGTGCAGAATCACGAAGCCGTCGTGGTCGGCATAACCCTCGACGATGACGTCGCGGATACGCATCCAGTCACTGGGGCGCATATTGGTGCTGTCGATATTCATGGGCTGCACGACGTCGAGCTCGCAGAGGCCCGAGGTCTCGGGGACGCTCTGGGCGAGCTCCTCACCGGTCAGGGCGGGGGAGAGGCCGTTGCCGTCCTCGGTCGATGCGATGGTGCCGCCCGTGGCGATGAGAAGGATGCGCTTCATGCTGGTATTCCTATCGTATTTGCCGCCGCAGAGGCGGAGTCGTTCGGCAGTATTGTGGCACAGGGCGTCCAATGTTCAAACGTATTACATCATCTGTAACGTTTGAAAACACTTCGATTGCCGTCAAATAGGGGTCCAGGTCGTGCGTTTGCCGTGCGCTGGCGGCTGCGAGGGACGAGAAACCCCATATAACGTGTACACTATGGAGGTTATTCTCGTTTATTCACGCGGGTGGGCACCGGCTCCCCGCCAACAAGAGGGGGAAACCATGGATCAAAAGGCTTCCGCAAAGGTCCTCGTACTCGACTTTGGTGCGCAGTACGGTCAGCTCTTGCCCGTCGCGTCCGCGACCTCAACGTGTATTCCGAGATCGTCCCCTGCGACATCTCGGCCGACGAGATTCGCGAGATGAACGCCTCTGCGCTCATCCTTTCTGGCGGCCCGGCTTCCGTGTACGCCGAGGACGCTCCGTCTATCGACCCCGCCATCTTTGACCTGGGCCTTCCCGTTCTGGGCTTTTGCTACGGCCATCAGATCACGGCCGTGACGCTCGGCGGCAAGGTCGGTCACTCCGAGGTGGGCGAGTACGGCCGCGCCACCATCACGCGCACGGCCGGCGCCAAGCTCTTTAACTCTACGCCCATGGAGCAGACCGTGTGGATGAGCCACCGCGACGCCGTTTCCGAGGTGCCCGAGGGCTTTACCGTTACCGCTAGCACCGACGTGTGCCCGGTTGCCGCCATGGAGTGCGTCGAGCGCAAGATCTTCACCACGCAGTTCCACCCCGAGGTCAAGCACTCCGAGTACGGTCAGCAGCTGCTGAGCAACTTCCTGTTTGAGATTTGCGGCCTGGAGCCCAACTGGAGCATGGACAACCTGGTCGAGACCATGACGGCCGAGTTCCGCGAGAAGGTCGGCGACGACCGCGTGATTCTGGCTCTGTCCGGCGGCGTCGACTCCTCCGTCGTGGCTGCGCTGGGCGCAAACGCCATCGGCAAGCAGCTGACCTGTGTGTTCATCAACCACGGTCTGTTGCGCAAGGGCGAGCCCGAGCAGGTGGAGGAGGTCTTCACCAAGCAGTTCGATGTCGACTTTATCCACGTTCACGCCGAGGACCGTTATGCCGAGCTTCTGGCCGGCGTGACCGAGCCCGAGGAGAAGCGCCGCATCATCGGCACGCAGTTCTGGAAAGAGTTCTTCGCGGTTGCGCAGCAGCTCGAGACCGATGGCAAGCCGGTCAAGTACCTGGCTCAGGGCACCATCTACCCCGACATCATCGAGTCCGGCGCTCGCAAGACTGGCGGCAAGACGGCCACCATCAAGAGCCATCACAACCTGATCCCGTTCCCCGAGGGCGTGCACTTCGACCTCATTGAACCGCTCGACCACTTCTTTAAGGACGAGGTCCGCGCACTTGGTCTGGCGCTCGGCCTGCCGGGTCACATCGTGTTCCGCCAGCCCTTCCCGGGCCCGGGTCTGGCCATCCGCATCATCGGTGCGGTCGACAAGGAGAAGCTCGAGATCCTCAAGAACGCCGACGCTATCGTACGCGAGGAGCTCGACGCCTACAACCAGCGTCTGTTTGAGCAGACCGGCGAGCGCAACTCCGAGCACAGCTGCTGGCAGTATTTTGCGGTCCTGCCCGACATCAAGTCCGTGGGCGTTATGGGCGACGAGCGCACCTACCAGCGCCCGATCATCCTGCGTGCCGTCGAGTCCAGCGATGCCATGACCGCCGACTGGGCCAAACTGCCTTACGACGTCCTGGCCCGCATCTCCGGCCGCATCGTTGCTGAGGTCCCCGGCGCCAACCGCGTGTGCTACGACATCACGTCTAAGCCGCCCGCGACGATCGAATGGGAGTAGGCTGAAAGGGTTCTGACCTGCACTTTTTTGAGTGCCGCACTGTGCCGCTGAGTTTCGTTTCGTACGACAGTCATGGCAAAGCCACCAGCGACGGCGGTGAGTAAAAACGATTTCCTAGCCTCTGTTCCCTCGTTGGAACGGAGGCTTTTTTTTGCCGTTTACTCCCTTTCACCTGCGATTTCGCGATTTACTCCCCGTGTTTCAAGACGGCAAGGCATTGGGCGGCATTCGGAGGAACGGGAGTAAGGATTTATTCAAGTGAGTCGTCAGGCCCCGCACAGGGGACCGCGATGGTGGCCACCGCGCCGCCCGAGGGGCTGTTGGCGAGCGAGACGGAGCCCCGTGGGCGCTCGCGGCCTCGGAGGCGGCGTGGAGGCCGAGCCCGTAGTGGCGGCCTCCGTCGCGCGAGGAGCGGGAGGAGTCGTCTGTGAAGAGGCGCTCGCAGCCGCGTTCGAGGGTGGCGGGAGAAAAGCCCGGTCCGTCATCGGCGACCTCGATGACGAGGTATCCACCAGCGACGTCGCAGGAGACCGCCACGCGCGAGCGCGCGTGCTCGGCAGCGTTGGCCACGAGGTTCGCGGCGGCTCGCGCCAGGGCGGTTCGGTCGAGCGGGGCCTCGGGCGCGCCCGCGACAGCGGGGCCCGTGGCTGCGTCGAGCGTCACGCCTCGCGCCCGGGCGATCTGGGCGGCCTCGGCGAGAACCTGCTCGCAGAGCTCGGCCGGCCGCATGGGGGCCCCTCTCCGCCCCGCCGGACCCGCGCGAGGCCTCGATGAGCAGGCGCACGTAGCCGTCGAGCCTTTCGACACTGCCGGCTATGTCGCGCGCGGCGGCCGCGAGGTCGGCGTCTTTCTCGTCTTCCAGCTCCTCCGCCACGAAGTCGGCGTTGGCGCGCAGCACGGTGAGCGGCGTCTTGAGATCGTGGGCGAGCGACGCCACCTGCTCGCGCTGCCCCCGCTCCGCGGCCCAGCGGGCCTCGAGCGACTCGGCGAGGAGGCCCGCATGGCGTCCATGGCGGCGAGGACGTCGTTCACCTCGCGCACGTTGGTGCTGCCGACCGCGAAGTCGAGCTCCCCCGCGCCGACGCGCCCCGCCGCCTCCGCGAGCGGCGCCATCTTGCGCGAGATCACGCGCGGCTCGCGCGGCGCCACGAGCGCGAGCGCGAGCGCGCTTCCCGCCGAGGCGCCGACGAGCATGAGGCTCTGCGGGTTGGGAAGCAGGCCGGCGAAATCGCGCGAGACCCACTGCGGCAGGTACTCGCTGACGAGCGCGCAGGCCCCGCCGCCCTTGAGCGGGAACGCGGCGTAGGTGAGGCCCGAGCCCCGCCCTCGATCTCCACTGTGCCCGGATCAGCGGCGAGTGCCGTACGGGCCATTTCCGTCGCGTCCTCGAGCCGCGTGCCCTCGAGGTCTGTCATCAGCACGTATCCGTCCTTGTTCAGGATGAGGTAGCGGTACGCCGTCGGCACGTCCTGCTGCCCGCAAACGCCGTCGCGTGCCAGGCCCTCCGCGACCTCGCGCGCATTGGCCGGCCCCCAGCTTGCCTCGTAGACGAAGCCCGCGTTGATCGCCGCGGAGAGCGCCATGAACGAGGCGAGCCACGCCGTGGCGACCGCCGCGAACGCGTAGGCGAAGTAGCGCGCGATGACGAAGGAGAGCGGCATGCCCCCGCGACCTCGCGCCCCGGTCCTCAGAGCTGCCACTTGTACCCCATCCCCCAGACGGTCGCGATCGGATCGGCGCCGGCCTCGGAGAGTTTCCTCCGGGCGCGGCTGACCTGCATGGATATGGCCGCGTCGTCGGCGTCGCTCTCCCAGCCGAGCACCGCCTCGCGTATCTGCGCGCGGCTCATGACCTGCCCGGGGTGGCGGGCGCGGTACTCGCAGATGGCGTACTCGGTGGGCGTGAGCGGCACGACCTCGCCGCCCACGGCGAGGCCGCGCGCCCGAGGTCGATCCGCACCTCCCCGAAGGAGAGGGCGTGCGAGCGCGGCCGGCGCTCACGGCGTAGATGGGCCGCGACCTTGGCGCGCAGCTCCGCGGCCCCGAAGGGCTTGCGGACGTAGTCGTCGGCGCCCAGGCCGTAACCGGCCACGGCGTCCTCCTCGGCCACGCGCGCGGTCAGGAAGATGATGGGCCCGTCGAAGTCGGGCGGATCGCCGCACGAGCTCGAAGCCGTCGAGCCCCGGCATCATGACGTCGCAGAGCACGAGGTCGAAGCGCGAGAGGTCCATCCCCGGGGACCGCCGTCGGGTCCGCCGCCCTGACGACCTCATGGCCGTCGCGGCCGAGGACGCGCGCGAGCGCGTCGAGGATCGCCCGTTCATCATCCACTGCCAGTATCCTCGCCATGTTCGACCTCCTGAAACTTCCGTCGGAATTGTACTAGCGCCGCGCTCAGCGGTCCAGAGCCCTGCGCGCAGCCCGCGGGTGCCTGGGCCGCGTCGCACGCGCGGTAGCGCACGCCCGAGCCGCCGCGCCTCGATCTCGAGCCAGCCCTCGCCGTCCGACTCCCGCCCGAAGAAGATGAGCTGGAGCTCTCGGACATTGCCTCTGTCGTCCGCTGCGTCCACCAGGTAGACGTAGTTTGCCCCCGCCCCGGTGGCGTCGGCGTAGGAGCTCGCGTGACTGCCGGGCTCGGGCGCGAGCGCCCACATGGCGATCTCAGGGTTGGGCAGCGCGCGTTCGGCGATCGAGCGCAGCGCCGACCCCCAGCCGGCGTCGCCCAGGACGAGCGCTGCGGAGAGGAGGGCGAGCACGGCGGCGAGCGGCTTCCTACGCATCTGCCCTCCCGTCCTCGAAGCGGCAGAACCAGGCGAGAAGGACGGCGTCGGCTGCCAGGGTGAGCACGAGGCTGGCGAGCGCAGTCGTAAGGAGAGGGCCCGCCGCGCGTGCGGCGTCGATGAAGGCCTCCACCCCGAGCGACCCCAGGCGCGCGGGCCAGGCGAGCGGCACCCAGCTCAGGGGCGTCGCCAGGGCCCCGGTGAGCTCGCCGGTCATGAGGCCGTGCGCAAGTCCGCCCACTGAGAAGAACGCGAGGAGCATCCCCGCCGCGCCGGCGCCGATAGCGGCGTTGCGGCCGAGGCGCAGGGCCACGCCGAGCCCCAGCGCGTAGAGGGGCAGGCTGCCCAGCACGATGCCCGCCCAGGCGGCCGCAAGCGGAGCGGGCCCGAGCGGCAGGCGCCCGGCGACGGCGAGCACGGCCCCGAACACGCCGAGCGCCACGGCCAGCGCGCCCGCGCCGAGCGCCCGCAAGGGCGAGCAGCTTCGCCGCGACGGCGTGCCCGCCGCGAGGGGGCCGCCGGGAGGTTGGCGAGGCGCCAGGCGGCGCGCTCCCCGTCCACGGCGAGCCCGCAGACGATGGCGGACATGAGCGGCATGAGGGCGCCGAGGAACTGGGCGTAGGCGTCCGCGCCCAGCGCCGGGTCCCATCGGGTTACGGAGAAGTACTCGCCGCAGGCAAGACCGGCTGCCAGGCCGCAGACGAGGTGCACCGCCGTGAGCGGGGAGCGCGCCAGGCGCAGGGCCTCGGAGAGCAGGGCCCGCGAGAGAGTCATGCGCGGCGTCGGGTCGGAGAGTCGTGCCATGGCCATCACCTCTCCTCGGAGCGCGCGAACCAGGCAGCGCCCGCCGCCGTGAGCGCGGCGAACGCGAGCGTGCAGACCGCAAAAGGCCCGCCAGCGTGAGCATGCCATCCGCCGCGAGCGCCCTGCCGAGCGCCATGTCCGCCGCGAGCGGCTCGCCGCTCGGCAGCACGGGAATGAAGCTCGTGGGGATGACCATGCTCGCCGACGGCGGAAAGAGCTGCGGCAGCGGCATCAGCGACCAGGCGAACCCACCCACGAGCTGCGCGGCGAGCGGGCAGAAGATGCCCGCGAGCATTCCGAGCCGCGCCGTGAGGAAAGAGCCCTGCGGGGATCATCCACGCCGCGGTCACCGTGTTGGCGAGCGCGCAGAGGAACATCGTGAGCGTGCCCGCGGCCGTGAGACCCTGTGAGGAGAACGCCGATCCCGCGAGGTAGATGCCGAAGACCACGAGGTTCGAGAGCGTGCAAAGAGCGAGGCACCAGAGCGCCTTGGCCCACCAGGCGCGCCCGAGCGGGAAGACCAGGCCCAGAAGCCCCCGCATCCGCGTGCGAGCGTCCGCCCGCGCGACGCACGCCACCACGAGCGAGAGAGACACGGGCAGGAAGAGCGCGTACCAGTAGTTCCACGCGCTAAAGATCTGCACGCCCCGGTAGGGCATCGCGCCGAGCAGCGGCATCGGCAGCGCCATGAGCACGGCCAGGCGAACCGGTGCCGCGTGACGCGACTTCAGGGCCTCGGCGCGCAGGGCCGCGAGCAGGCCGCCTTTCTCGCCCGTCATGCCGTCACCTCCCCGCGCGCTCGTCGCCCTTCCCGGCAGAAGCTCATGAAGAGTTCCTCGAGGTCCTGCCCGGGACGAAGCGCATCTTCGTAGGCGAGGCGCCCCCCGTAGATGATGCCGATGGTGTCAGCCATCTGCTGCACCTCGGAGAGGATGTGGCTCGAGACGATCACCGTCGTACCCGCCGCCGCGAAGCCGCGGATCTGGTCGCGCAGCTCCTCGATGCCGATGGGGTCGAGGCCGTTGGTGGGCTCGTCGAGCACGAGCAGGCGTGGCCGGGCGATCAGCGCCAGCGCGAGCCCCAGGCGCTGCCGCATGCCCATCGAGAAGCGCCCGGCGCGCTTCTTCCCGGTGTCCGCGAGGTCCACGGCGGCGAGCACCTCATCTATGCGGCTCTCGGGAAGGCCCAGCAGCGTGGTGCACACGCGCAGGTTCTCGCGCGCGGTGAGGTTGGGGTAGAGCGGCGCCTCCTCGATGAGGCTGCCGATTGCGTAGAGGTCCTCGCGGCGCCAGGCGTGCCCGGCAAAGAGGATCTCCCCGGCCGTCGGCCGCAGCATCCCGCAGATCATCTTGAGCGTTGTCGACTTGCCGGCGCCGTTGGGGCCGAGCAGCCCGTACACCTCGCCCTCGCGGATATGAAGACTCACGTCGGCCACGGCGTCCTGCGCCTGGTCGCCGCGGCCGAAGCGCTTGGTGAGCCCGCGCGTCTCGAGCATGTAGCCCATGGGTTCGTCCCTTCTCTTCCGGGCGCGCGGGCCGAGTCGCCGTGCCCGCGCGCCTTACCTTTCGGGTTCACCATCCATGGTGGGGCGCGTTTCTAACGAAGCCGTAACGGCCGTTGGGCTCTTTTGGCGCCAACCCTTCTCGACCCGTACGCCACTCATAGTATGTTTATCGTGATAATAAGGACGGAGGCGCCCGTGGCACGCAATAAGTACCCGGAGGAGACGGTCGAGAGGATTCTCGACGTTGCCGAGCGGCTCCTCGTGGAGCGCGGCTACGAGCACACCACGATGATCTGAAGAGCAATACGCTAAATCGAAAAAGGCAAACCCTGGAGACGTGATTTTCGCCATAACGAGCGAGAATATCGAAGATGCCTGCATACCTTTGGCGTGGGAAGGTGGCAGGCGTAGTTTCAATCGAAGCTACGCCTGCTGCTATATATGGGTTGATGGTGGTATCAATGACCGCGATGCTTCTGTTTGCGCTTCAGTTTTCTCTGCTCGTAGCGCGCCTCCGCCTCTTCCGCGCGACGCTGGTTTCTTGTTTGAGCCGACTCCCGCTTCATCGCTTCCCGTTGTGCCGCGAGCGCCTGCTGCGCCTTGGTGCTCATCGCCGGCCGCTTAAGGGCTTTCGCCGCCTCGCGAGCGCGCCGCTTGGGGTTCTTCGCGGGCTTGCTTGTTTTCGTGGCCTCGTCACCGAAGAACGCGAACTTCGCCCATTTGCTTGTAACGAATTGCAGGATTTCCTCATTGGACGGTTCTGCGCCGAAGACGATGCGGGCGACGCCGTACCTTCCGTCCTCGACATGCTCCGCCAGCCCGATCCAGAATTGGCCGTCGTGATATACGGTCAGGGTGGACGACACGCTGATCTGCATGGTTGGTTCCTCCTTTATGTAGATGACCATGCAGAGAAGGGACAACCAAGGAGGCAGGTTACTGATGCGGACTCCCGCACGCCCACGACTACCCGACGGGGACTGTGTTTTCATCTCTGGTGGTTGGACTGTAGCATGCGCAGATGCGCCCCGACATCGCTGCCGATATGGCGCGACCGTGATTCGCTCCTCGACGCATACTTTTGCATATTGCCTTCCCGGTTTCGAATCTTTAATTAAATTCGAGTTACGAAACCAGGAAGGAGAACACGAATGAAAGACGTGATCTGCATACGATTGAATAACTCCATCCGTTTTGGTTACAACAAAAAACGTGCCGCGCGCCTGCGGCATGAAGGAGGGAGATTCTTATGAATATCGTTGTATTGAGCGGAAGCCCGCGTAAGGGCGCCAATACCGACACCATGGTCGAGGCGTTTGCCGAGACCGCGCGCGAGGGCGGCCATGCGGTCGAGGTCGTCCGCGTTGCCAGCAAGAAGATCGCTGGTTGCCTGGGATGCCAGTACTGCTTTGTCCATAAGGGCGCCTGCGTGCAGAAGGACGACATGACCGGCGTGATCGAGTTGCTGAAAGGCGCCGACATGGTTGTCTTCGCTTCGCCTATCTACTGGTTCGACATCACCGCGCAGGAGAAAGCCGCCATCGACCGCCTGTACGCCTTCGGTGCCACGGGATTCCCGTTCACCAAGACGGCCCTTTTGCTTGATAGTCACAGCGAGGGCGTCTATGATGCGGCAATCGCCATGTACAAGTCCACATGCGCGTACTGCAAGTGGGAGGACCAGGGCATTGTCACCATCAGCGGTATGACCGAGCGCGACAGCATGGCCTCCTCGCCCAAGTTGGAAGAGGTGCGAGAGCTCGCTCGCAAGCTCGCCTAAGGACAAGAAGAACGCATGGCAATCAGCGCTAACCGAAGTGCTTGTTGCTCTTACCAAGAGGATTGCTGATTGCCATGCGTGGCTGTTGACATTTCCTTTTGCAAGTTTTGGTATTTTTTTGCAAGTTTTGCTAATTTTTGCAAATTTTGCTAACGACAGTACCAGGCCTTTCGCTTGACGAAAAGGCCCAGGCGGTTGTGTCGCCTGGGCCTTTAACTGTTCTAAATCATGTGCCTGATGAAGAGTTCTGGCTTTTAGTCAAACAAACTCGGCATGTCGTTTTCCTTCATGAGGGCACCGGCGGAGGGCAGACTCTGCGCGGTGAACTTCTCGGCCGAGACGCCGGCGCCAAGGATCTCTTCGGTTGTGCCGACGGTGGTGACCGAGCGGCCCTTCTTGGCCGTAAAGGCCTGGACACCCTGCGTGTTGGTAGTCGTCTTGGTCTTGAGCAGCGACGTGTTGAAGTTCATCAGGCGATAGTCGCTCGAGACCAGTGCGATGTCGCGATCCTCCTTGAGCACCTGGGCATACAGCAGCTTGCTGCCGCCGTAGATGGCGTTCTTGAGGCGCTTGCGGTTGGTTTGGTGACGTATCCAGAAAGCGCGACGCGCACCACGCGGCCGTTCTCAAAGACGAACAACACGTCGGCCTTGTAGTCCTCGGGGTCGATGACCCAGATGACACTCTCGTCGGGTTCCATCTCAAGATCGGTCGGCAGGTACGAGCCCAGCTGGGCCGACTTGGTATCCTCAAACGCCGCAACCTTGCACTTGTACACCTGGCTCTTGTTGGTAAAGACCAGCAGCTCGTGCGTATTGGAGGACGGGAACTCGATAAAGGGCTTATCGCCGTCCTTGTACTTGAGCGTGGTCGCCTTCTTGAGCACGCGGTCCGTCATCTTCTTGAGGTAGCCGTCGCGCGAGAGCATGATGGTGACCGGGTACTCCTCGACCTCGGGCTCCAAGCTTACCTCGATAACCTCGTGGGGCTCGATCCTGCCTGTGCGACGCGGCATCACGTACTTCTTGTTGACCGCGGCCAGCTCGTTGCTGATGACCTTCTTGATGTTCTCCTCGCTGGGGAGGATCTCCTCAAGCTCGGCAATCTCGCCCTCAAGCTTTGGCAATGTCCTTGGTGCGGTTGAGGATGTACTCCTCGTTGATGTTGCGGAGCTTGAGCTCGGCAACAAACTCGGCCTGGGTCTCGTCGATGTCGAAACCCTTCATAAGATTGGGCACGACCTCGGCTTCGAGCTTGGTGCCGCGGATGATGGCGATGGCCTTGTCGATGTCGAGCAGAATCGCTTCGAGGCCGTGCAGCAGGTGCAGGCGCTCGGACTTTTTGCCCAGGTCAAAGTTAATGCGGCGACGCGTGGACTCAATACGCCACTTGACCCACTCGTGCAGAATCTGGCGCACACCCATAACGCGGGGATAGCCGTCGACGAGCACGTTGAAGTTGCATGAGAACGAATCCTGCAGCGTGGTCGAGCGATAGAGCTTGGCCATGAGCTTGTCGGGGTCGACGCCGCGCTTAAGGTCGATGGCGATGCGCAGACCCGAAAGGTCGGTCTCGTCGCGGATGTCGGCGATCTCCTTGACCTTGCCCTCCTTGGAGAGCTTGACGATGCGCTCGATGATGACATCGGTTTTGGTGGTGTAGGGGATCTCGTAGACCTCGATAATGCGCTCTTCGGGAATCCAGCGCCAGCGGGAGCGAATCTGGAAGCTACCCAGTCCGGTCTCGACGATCTTCTCCATCTCCTCGCGGCGGTAGATGATCTCGCCTCCGGTCGAGAAGTCGGGCATGGGCATATACTCAAGCAGGTCGCAGTCGGGATCCTGCAGGTAATGCATGGTGGCGGTGCAGACCTCGTTGAGGTTGAAACCGCAGATGTCAGACGCCATGGCGACGCCGATGCCCTTATTGGCCGAGACAAGGATGTTGGGGAACGTGGTGGGCAGCAGGCGCGGCTCCTTCATGGCGCCGTCGTAGCTGTCGACGAAGTCGACCGGGTCTTTGTCGATGTCCTTGAAGATCTCGGCGCTGATGGGGGAGAGCTTAGCCTCGGTGTAACGCGAGGCGGCGTAGCTCAGGTCGCCCGAATAGTACTTGCCAAAGTTGCCCTTCGACTCCACGAAGGGGGCGAGCAGTGCCTCGTTGCCGGTGGCTAGGCGCACCATCGTCTCGTAGATTGCGGCATCGCCGTGCGGGTTGAGCTTCATGGTCTGGCCCACAATGTTGGCGCTCTTCTGGCGCTCGCCCTTGAGTAGACCCATCTTGTACATGGTGTAGAGCAGCTTGCGATGCGAGGGCTTAAAGCCGTCAATCTCGGGGAATGCACGTGAGACGTTGACGCTCATAGCGTAGGGCATGTAGTTGACCTCGAGCGTCTGCGTAATCGGCTGATCAGTGACCTCGGAGTGCAGGCCGATGACGTTCTCGGCGTTGACCTGCTTTTTCTTTGGCTGGTTCTTCGTCTTCTTCTTTGCCACGATTTCCTCTTGAACTTCTTATGGGCCGTCGTTATCGATTTGCTGCTACTGCAGGTCCAGCTGGTCCAGATATTCCTTGCCGTGCTCGGAGATATGGCGCTTGCGGCCTGCCTCGTCGTTGCCCAGCAACAGGTTGAACATGGTTTCCATCTTGGTGACGTCCTCGGGCTCAACCTTGATCAGGCGGCGCGTCTCGGGGTTCATGGTGGTGAGCCACATCATGTCCGGGTCGTTCTCGCCAAGACCCTTCGAGCGGTTGATGGAGCACTTCTGGTTGCCAATTTCCTTGAGGATGCCGTTCTTCTCGAGCTCGGTGTAGGCAAAGTAGGTCTTCTCTTTGCAGTTGATCTCGTAGAGCGGCGACTCGGCGATATACACGTAACCCTCGTCGATAAGTGTGGGCACCAGGCGGTAGAGCATGGTGAGCACGAGCGTACGGATGTGATAGCCGTCGACGTCGGCGTCCGTACAGATGATGACCTTGTTCCAGTTGAGGTTGTCCAGGTCGAAGGCGCCAAGGTTCTTGATGCGCTTGTCCTTGATTTCCACACCGCAGCCCAGTACGCGCATGAGGTCCATGATGATGTCGGACTTAAAGATGCGCGTAGTCCTCCTTCAGGCAGTTGAGGATCTTACCGCGGACGGGCATAACGCCCTGGAACTCGGCATCGCGCGAGGTGCGAATGGCGCCTGCTGCCGAGTCGCCCTCTACGATGTAGATCTCGCGGCGGCTCTTGTCCTTGGAGCGGCAGTCGATGAATTTCTGCACGCGGTTGGCCATGTCGGTCTTCTGCTGCAGGTTGGTCTTGATGCTCTGTCGCGTCTTCTCGGCGTTCTCGCGCGAGCGCTTGTTGATGAGCACCTGCTCCATGATCTTGTTGGCGGCATCCTTGTTCTCGATCAGGTAGGTCGAGAGGCGCTCCTTAAAGAATGCCGTCATGGCCTGCTGGATAAAGCGGTTATTGATGGCCTTCTTAGTCTGGTTTTCGTAGGACGTCTGGGTGGAGAAACAGTTGGTCACCAGCACCAGACAGTCTTGGACGTCTTGCCACTTGATGCCGCTCTCGTTTTTGTTGTACTTGCCCTGCTGCTTAATGTAGGCATCGATGGCGCTGGTCAGAGCGCTGCGAGCCGCCTTCTCGGGCGAGCCGCCGTTCTCGAGCCACGACGAGTTGTGGTAGTACTCCTGCATCATGAAGGTGCGCGAGAAGCACATGCACGCGGTGATCTTTACATTGTAGTCGGGCAGGTCCTCGCGGTCGCGACCGACGGTCGGCCTCGATAAAGAAGGGCTCGGTGAGGTAGTCGGTACCGACCTTCTCGAGCACGTAGTCCTCGATGCCCTTGGGGTAGCAAAAGTCCTCTTCGGAAAACTCGCCATCGTCGCCCTCGATGCGCAGGCGGAAGGTCACGTTGGCGTTGACCACGGCCTGGCGGCGCATGGTCTCGCGATACCAATCGTGGGGGATGCTGATGGAGGTAAAGACCTCAAGATCGGGGCGCCACTTGATGGTGGTGCCGGTGCGGTTCTCGTCGCTGGGCTCAATCTCGAGTGCCTTTTTCTTGGCGCCGACGACCTTGCCCTTCTTAAAGTGCAGGGAGTACTTGTTGCCGTCGCGCCAAACCGTGACGTCCATGTACTCGGAGGCGTACTGGGTCGCGCACGAGCCCAGGCCATTGGTGCCGAGCGAGAAGTCGTAGTCGCCGCCCTGGTTGTTGTTGTATTTGCCGCCGGCGTAGAGCTCACAAAAGACGAGCTCCCAGTTAAAGCGCTTCTCGGAAGGGTTCCAGTCGAGCGGACAGCCGCGGCCGTTGTCCTCTACCTGAATGGAGCCATCGCGAAAGGCGGTAAGGGTGATGAGCTTGCCGTAGCCCTGACGCGCCTCGTCAACGGCGTTAGACAGGATCTCGAAGGCGGCATGCGCGCAGCCGTCGAGTCCGTCCGAGCCAAAGATGACGGCGGGGCGCAGGCGTACGCGCTCCTCGTCCTTGAGCTGACGAATACTGTCGTTACCATAGTTTGCGGTGTTTTTTGCCATACTCGCTCTCTCGGTGCTCCTTTGCTGCGTTTAAGTCATATAGATAGTCAAGGTAGCATAGCCCAGCCCACAGACGATTCCAACCAACACGAAATCCATCGAACAACCGTTCGATTAGATAATGAATGCTTGGAATGCGGGAGGGACCTGTCCTGTCCTATCCAAACATCTGCGGCAGGTCGATGAAGACGGTTCGATCGCTTTCGCCAGCTTCGAAGCCCGAACGGGAGAAGAATCCATAGCGATGGCACTTGAGTCCCGTTGCCTCGACTTGGGCGATTTCCTCGTCGACCATTTTTTGCGTGATGGGGGATTTGCGGAACTTTGCTTCGTAGAATGCGTAGCCCTCGGGGTCTTGCGTTACCACATCGAATTCGCCGCTCGTTTTTGTTTGCGGGGTCGTCGTACCAGTACTTGCCTATGGCGTCGAAAGCCGGTTCGATCTTTTGCCGGTCCTGTTCTGCCGCACGAGGTATTGACGGCAGATCTCCTCGAACATATGAGGAACGTAGTTTTCCTCGAAGTCTTGGAAGACGTGACGATCATAGAAGACTTCCGGGTCGAGCAGCTGACGCGCTGAGGCATTGCGGAAAACATAGCGATAGTAAAAGAGGGAAAGCGGATCCACTACAAAGTAGCCAGACTTGCGCTTGTTCGTAGGGTCGTTGATGGGTGCACGCTTTTGGACGATTTCGAGTGACATGAGCTTGTCGAGCACGTCTGCCATGGCCGGACCGCTCGAGACGTGCGACTGTGCCAGCACGTCCCCCCAACGGGAGTAGCCTTGTGCGAGCCCCGAAAACTTCGTTGGCGTTGGTCATCTTCGAGATCTCGGCGTTGAGATAGGACGGCACCTCGCTTTCTAAGCGGGCGCCAGGTTCCGTGACGAGCTCGATGATGTTGTCGCGTACGCTTTGGGATTGATCGATGAGGCGATTGTAAAGGGGATACCGCCAAAAACGCTATAGAGCCGCACCTTGTCCTCGGGCGAGAACGCGGGATAGAACTTCGCAGCGTCAAAGTAATCCATGGGCTTAAGCTCAAGCGCGAGATCAATTCGCCCGTAGAGGGGGCTTTCATGCTCGATGAGGGATTTCATAATCTCAACGTAGGAGCCGCACAGGACAATGTTTAAACGTGGAGTCTTCCTGTGGGCGTCGATTGAGGTCTGAAGAATGCTGTCTAAGCCTTTAACCGCATCTCTCAAGTAGGGGTATTCGTCGAGAACGAGGGTAATGTTCTTGTCTTTAGCTTGGGCAAACAGAAATTCCGATGAGCTCGCGGATGCCTGTGGCGAGCGGAGGAAAGCTCAGCGCTTCAGCAACAAGGACGGACAGACTCTCGAGGTTGTCTGCCTCGGAGGTTTGGCGGCACTCGTAATAGACCGTTGCGACGTCCGACAAATCGGTTAGCGCCTGCTTGATGAGCTCACTTTTTTTCCGACGCGACGCCTGCCGTAAATGAGAACATTGCGCTGCTCGGGTGCTTTGAGCGTTTTTCTTAATACGGGCGACTCACGCTCCTGCCAATAAATTCCACTTACTCGGTTCCTTCCGACTCGGTTTTGTCCGAGTTAATTGTATCGCATGGATCAGTTTATGCTCGAGTTTACTCGGACAAAACCGAGTCGGATCTGTCCGAGTAAGTTTGAAAGCGGTCGAATGCGTCCTGCTGCGTTTGCGGTTGGATGCGTTGTCAAAAACGCGCCATGCGGATTGTTGGATTGAATCGAACATTGGGACAGACGTCTCGTTTTATGGGCCGGGGCGTGCATGTGCGAGTTCTTTTTGGCCCATAAAGGAACGCTGGTGGGTCGTTATTTGGGCCACGGGTCACTTCGCCGGCGCCGTGTTTCGTCATACGCTCATAGTGGAAGCCGATGCCACGGGTCGACTTGGGACTCGGGCAATGGATGAGCTGCAAGCCGAAAGGAGCGGTGAGAATGATGAGGCCCATGACAAAGAAACTGCTGTTAGGAATTCCCACCGTGACGCTTTCGGCCGTGCTGGCGTGTACAGTGGCCGGCTGTGGCGGTAGTGCTCCGAGCGGCTCGCCTGGCGGTTCGGGCGGCAGCGCGCCTGTGCAGGAAAAAGCCCAGGGCCTATGATTCGCAGACGGTCGAGGTAGCAGGCATTACCTATGAGTCTGTGGCTCACGGTACGTTCTATCGCGGTGATGCCAAGAAGCAGGACGGCTTTTACCTGCACATCAAGATCGACCAACAACAACACAAAAGAACAGGACGTTCAGTTCCTTTAACGTGCATGCTGCCCAGGGCGATCTTGAGGCAGGCGACCCGTTGTTTACTTCCGGCAAGGCGGCCGTGCTCGACTACGTTGCAAGCGAGGCTCCCGATGAGCTGCACGAGGGCATCGACCTTTCCGAGAGGCCAGATATCGGCCCGGGCGAGACCGTTGAGTACGTGTATTTCTGGGCGCCCAAGACGGCGTACTACGGGCCCATCACTGTCGAGTTCGTAGACGCTTATGCCCCCGCCAAGAATCATGAGGCCATGCACTTTGACACCACGGGATGCGAGACCAAGGAGTTCAAGGCGGCCGGCGGCGTGGCCGATTCTGGCGAGAAGGCAGATTTAACGGGCATCGACTGCGCATCGTACAGCATCGAGGCCGCCGATGGGTACACGCTGGATTCGTCCGACGAAAGAGCGCGAAAAAGGCAAACTTCTTCCACGACGAGACTGGAGGACGCCTGAACATCAGCATCTTCCCGCGCTCGCCGGAGGAAGAGGTTGCAAGCCTAGAGCAGGTCTACGAAGGCAAGGAGACAACAACCGACCAGGTCGAGTACAACGGCATAACGTGGCTGCGCTTTACCGGTCCCGACAACGGCCATACGCTGTTTGCGACGGCTCCCGCGACGGGCGAGACCGTCCGCGTGTCGATTGGCTGGAAGATCGATTGGGACGCCGCCGCGCCCATGATGGAGGCATTGAAGCTCAAGTAGCGGGTTGCGATTCCCATGTCAGGCGACTCAGGGCTGGCTCCGAGTTATCGGGGCCAGCCCCTTTTGGTGTTCGATGAGCCGAGTCGGCGTCTCTCACAAAAGTAACTAGGAGCTAGCGAGGCCTATCCGAATTGGCCTCATTGGCGGTGTCGGTTTCGAGCGCCGTGCGGCGGGCGCTGTAGGCGACGAGGCCGGCGCCTGCCGCGGCGAGTGCTGCAGCGGCTGCCGTAAGGGGAGACATTGACATCGCCCGTGCCCGCAAGCGTGCCCGCTTTTCCGGAGCGCTTGTCATTGCCGTGGTCCTTGCCACTGCCGGAGCTGCTTCCGCCGGAGCCGCCGCCCTCGTCAGTACCGCCGCCACTTGAGCTACCATCGCCGTCCGCCGTCATCGGGGCGTCGTGAAGTCCTGTCGTATCCGCGCTGTCGCATACGCCGACCTGAACTTCTGAGCGTTCGCATGCCGCGTCGGGCACATGAAGCTCGTGCAGTACGGCACCCAGCGCCGAGTTTGCGCCCGGTCGAATTTCCTCGAGCGTTACGGGATCGAGCGCCACCAGATTACGCGCCTTCGCATACAGCGTTACGCGTTTGCCCACTTCGTCGCTCCAACTCTCGGGGATAGCGAAGCTCATGCGGAACTGTGCCGTGCAACCCGGTGCCAGCACGGCGTTGCCACTGTCGGCTACCAGCGGGTGCGTTGCAAAACGTGCGCCCAGCGTCTCGAGCGCGTACTTCACGTGTGCCATGTCGTTGGCCGAAGCGTCCCCGGCAAGCTCTGGATCAAAGATCGATGCCATGCGTGTGTTCGCTCCGAACCCGATGGATGCGCTGGAGAACGGCTGGCTGGAGCCCTCTCGGTACAGATCGATTGTGCCGGCGGTCAGCAAGGTGTTGCCGTCGTTTCGCACCGTGACCATGAAGGATTCGCCTGCTGCTCCGGGCACCACCGCGCCCGAGGTAGCGACCGCGCCCGTCGGAGTGGCACACGCCACCAAGGGCACTTCGATGCCGTGCAGCTCTGCCTCGCTCTTCTCCGCGCTCACAATGTGCGTGGCGAGCGCGGAGAGCATGCCTCCCGACGTCAAAAATGTCGTTATCTGATCGATGGGATGGTCCAGCTCGCACATCGCGAACGGCTCCGTGAACAGATCACCTGCCAAGGCACTGGCGAAGATGCGGAAGTGCTTGCCCATCACTGCTATCGGGTTGCCTTCTTCGTCGTAGGTTTGCCCCACCTTGCCATCGGTGTTCTCTACATAGAGCACGCACCTGCCGTTGTTGCTTACGCTAAACGATGCCGGGCCACAGCCTGCGGCACCCACGGGCTGCGTTGCAAATGCCGATGCGCCTCGCGTCCAAGTAATATGCTGCAGTTGCTCGTTGACGGTAGCCAAAAAGCCCGTGTGCTGCGGCCACGGCACCGCGTGGGGTACTGTGGCATCTGGCGACATAACGCCCCAACCCGCGATGGACTGGCCGATCACGGCATACGATGCGCAGCCACAACCGCCTGCGGTCTCGTATGCAATGGGCACCACCATTTTGCCGTTGATATTCTCGGGCGCGCCGAGCTCGATGCTCGACGGTGCCTGCGGAAAGCGGAGAACTTGGCGGAACGTCAGGCTGTCGCCCGAAACGTCCGACCACAGGGTGAAGCACTCCAGCGCAACCTCGGCCTCGCTGCCGAGCGCCTTTTCTGCGGTGGTTCCGCGGCGGTGGAGGTAAGCGCCCGACAGGCGCCCGTCGACAAGTGTCTTGCCCACCGTGATGCGTGGACACTGCAGACAATGGTGGCCATCCTCCTGAAGGCGGCCGCGCGAGATGCTGCGCCACGACGTGTGCGACATCACGCGAACTCCGTCGTTGCTTATGCGCAGGCGCACAACGGACAGTATGCCGGCTGTGCTTGCCGTATCGAAAAGGGTGTTGTCGCCGTCGGGGCGCTCGCCCGAGACCAGCAGCACGTAAGCGTCCTGGTTTTCTCTTCCGTCCGTATATTCCACTACGTCGAAGTCGTAATCGAATATGCCATCGCGCTCCACGTCGTTCTCGCCAAACCCAAGGGGAAAGTCCACGGGCATGGGGAGCAGACCACGTGCCGTTTGCCTTCGTGTGCACTACCAGGCGCGAGCGACCATTCTCGCCGTAGCGCACCGAGGCGATACGGAACAGACATTCCGTACGCCGGCAATCATTGCCAGCTTCATGTGGGCTTCGCTGAGCACGCCGGCAAACAGCACGTTGTCGCTCGAGGGCTTGATGCCGCCTCTCTCGTCCTCCGATACACCAGCAGAATTGGCGTTCGAGTCCGCAACGGCGTTCGTCGCCTGGCCCGATGTAGGTGTACTCATACATCGGTGCGGCATTTTCGTCGTCCTCTATCAGTGCATGGACGAAATGCTCGATTTGTCCTGCGTCGTCGCTCTCTGCATCCGCCTCGAGCTCAATGCGTGTGACCGCTTGATCCCAATCGCGTACGATCGGTACGACGTTTACGGCGGTGGCTGCAACTTCGGAGCATGCGAGCAGCTCGGCATTGGTGACGATGGTGGCCGACGCGATAAACTGCGCTACGCTGCCCGACTCGATGTTGCCGGTCGCGCCGAAGCAGGCATCCAGCGTGTAAGGCGTATCTCCACACAATGTGCCAACTCAGAGCGTTGGAGCACATACTGGTTGCCATTGTTCACCGACATATCCCACGAATCGAGGAGTGTGGGCCACGACCCCGACCAAGCCTTGGTGGTCCACTTGAACATTACGAATTGGAGTATCACATCGACATCGACGTCAGCACCTACGCACAGTCGCGGAAGCTGGTGTCCATCTGCCTTCTCGTACCCAATGAACAGTGTGAGGGATGCGGCGCCGCGCACGGCAGACGAGGCGACGCCTGCAACGCCGGCGCCAAAGGTGACGGCAAGTCCGATCTGGATGGTGAACGAGCCCGAGGTGTTTGAATAGTCGAGCGAAATGTTTTTAAAAAACGCCGCGCCGCTGCCGTGCGTGTGGGCGCCCACCGCGAGCGCTAGTTTTGCCAGCACCCAAGGGTTGACGTTGAGGAAAAACGGCACCGGTCCCAGGGTAAACTGCTCGGTCCAGTTGAGATCGGTTTTTACTTGGAAGAGGGCCTTGATATTGCCAAACGCCGGATCGTTGTTATTACCCCAAGTTTTGCCCACCCAGTCGTAGGCGAGCGATCCGTACACCTGTGTTGCGATATCCATCGTGAACAGCAGCGTGCAATGGTGACGAAGGAGCTTAGTGTTTCTTGGATCGGTGCCCGAGCCGGCGCTCATGCTCTTGTATTGGTTCCACTTTCCCTCCATCTCGTCGAGGTAGCGGTTTGCCTGCTTGGCGCCCGACTCGCGCGGCGACTTCTTCCAGTATTCCGGATCAGGGTTGCCCGAATCGTTCATATAGCTGGCTGGTTTGTATCCTCCGCCAAACAGCACATACCCGGCAAACGAGAAATCGAAGAGGATGCGGAAACGTGGGCATCCAGCAGGTGAACTTGTTGCCGCCGATGCCGGGGAACGCCGCGGGGAAATCAAACGGAGTGATCTCTTGGTCCATGGTGGTGGGGATGATGGTGGTTGAGCCCGATTCCGCCTTTGCGGCCGGCGCGGTGACAACGGCCATGGGGGATGAGAGCGTGTAGGTTTTGCCCTGGTAGTCGAGCACAAAGCGCAGCTTGCACCCTTCTTCCAGAAGGTTTGACGCTGCATCGAGGAACGTGTCTTCGAGCGTGAACGTCGCCAGATTATCCGCGCTCGATGCGCTGGCCTTGACTTGGCCAATCTGCGTGACGGTTTCGGGCGAGCTGCCCGTGGCGGGCATTACCTTGTTGATGCGCAGCGTTGCCTGCCCACCCTGCGGTAGATGGGCCTGTACGGTAAAAGCATGCGTGTCGGACTGCGCATTCGCTGCATCGTCTTTGGGCATCGCCATGAATGTGGCGTCGGCGTACTGGATGTCCCATTCGTCAAACGTGAGCTGGCGAAAGTACGGCTGGCCGTCAGAAAGCGGACGCGTGGGCGCGGTAATGGCGGTACCGCCCTGGATACGCGCAAGGGGAATCTCGACATCGCGGTAGCCCGCCATGCTAATGGAGATGCCGCCGTTAAAGTCGTACGCGTCGAGAAGCGTTGCCTCGTCCACGTAGCCTTCCGAAAGAGGCGCGACCTCAAAGATGGCCGTGCCCTCGTCGTCGGTAGTGGCGGAGAGCTGCTTGCCCGCGGCATAACGCGACACGAGCGTGACCTGGGCACCCGTGATAGGCGTATTCTTGTTGGCGACGTCGACTACGACCACACCAAACATGGTGCGCGAGAGAACCAAGACCTTGAAGGGATCATCTTCATCGGCGTATGCCTCGGTGGGGGCGAACGGCAATATGAAGGCGTTTGCGCTTCCCGGCACGCGCGGCAACATAATGCTCGCCAGCGAGGACGCTCCAGCAACAAGTAACGAACGGCGATCAAGCATCTTGGGCCCCCATCCCGCAAATTTCGGTGGAAATAATCCTATTTTGCGAGAAGGTGTCCTGTCGCGGTAGTGCCGTTCGAGGGGCAAAATGTCCAAATGCGAATGCGGGAGCGCTGGGGTGCGTGTGGCGTGTTTGGCAGGCGGTCCGCTAGCGCAACATATGCGCGACCAACTCGGCGCGAGTTCCGATACCGAGCTTTGCATACACGCCGGACAGGCGGTTTTTAACGGTGCCCGGTGATACTCCCATATGGCGTGCGATTTCAGCGTTGGTCCATCCTCGGCAGGCGAGCATGGCCATGGTGAACTCCGTGGTCGTTAAATCGTCGGCCACGTCCTCGCCCGAATCGGGGTTGTGGATGCGCCGCCAGCCGTAGCTGAAGCGGTACGTGATCTCGATGATGCGAGCGAAATCGTCGGGGTATTGCGTTTTTAGGCATGCCTCGATGAGCCCCTGCAAAAGGCCGTGGTGCTCGCCAATGAGCTCGATAAGGCCGTCGGGGCGCGCAATGTCCCAAGCGGCTCCGAAGTGTGCCTTTGCGGCGTCGATGTTCCTTGAGGCTCATGCATGCCATGGAAGCCGACAGGTGCAGGAACAGCTCCGAGATGGGATAACTTCCCTGTTTCATAATCAGAGCGTTTTCCGCCATGCCCAGGCTGCGGCCGTATTCGCCGCGCAGATATAAGGCGTGCGCCATCACGTAGCTGGCGAACAGGCGCAGGCCTTCGGGCAGATGCGCCGCAAGTGGATTAAACTCTTCGGCAGAATACGGGGAAGGCAAGTGCAGCAGGACGCTCGCGGCCGAGGCGAACAGGATATGCGTGGCGTGGACGGCGGGCGATTCCTCGTCGGCCGGCGTATCGAGGATGCCAGCAAGGCACCGGCGGGCGTCGGCGATACGGTTGAGCGACAGACTGGCGTATCCGCAGATAAAGCATGCAGAATAGCGCAGCGCGGGATCGGTGGCGTCAAGATAGGGGCGCGCCGTCTTGGCAGCGAGGGCGGCCTGTCCGCGAAAGTACAGCGCTTCTGCCGTGGCGATGACACGCGAATCGGCGTCAGCGATGCTTGCGACCGCGGCATTCATTTGCCCCGGCACAAAGGCGGTGCACATCAACGGCATAGGAACACGCGCGCAACCATCGCAGTCCATCTTTCATCTCCCATCAGCTGACAACGATAGCAGCCATTGTACCCCGTCATTTGAAAGCTGGATGTTAGCGCGTATTGCGTACGAGTGCGCCGAGCGTATAAACGACAAGTTTAGCGGCCCTGCCCCTGAGGTGTTTATCGAAGCCTAGCTGACCTTGGGATATAGAAAAACTACCGCCCCTGCAAAAAGCTCCATGGGAGCGATGGGAAATGGGTCTCGTTCTGCATATAATGAGGTCATATGACGGTGCGTTTGCATATGTGCAACGCATTTCCATCGAACCAAAAGGAGCTCTGCATGGATCCCAACAAGCGTCCCGACGACATGGTGCGTATCACCACTCCCGAACTTGCCCAGGCGTTCATCGACGAGCAGGTCACCGCAATCCGTGAGCAGATCGGTGACAAGAAGGTCCTGCTGGCCCTTTCCGGCGGCGTTGACAGCTCAGTTGTCGCGGCGTTGCTCATCAAGGCAATCGGCAAGCAGCTCATTTGCGTGCATGTGAACCACGGCCTCATGCGCAAGGGCGAGAGCGAGCAGGTTGTCGACGTCTTTAAGAACCAGATGGATGCCAACCTGGTCTACGTTGACGCCACCGACCGCTTCTTGGACAAGCTCGTGGACGTTGAAGAGCCCGAGACCAAGCGCAAGATTATCGGCGCCGAGTTCATCCGCGTGTTTGAGGAGGAGGCCCGCAAGGTTGGTGACGAGGTCAGCTTCCTCGCCCAGGGCACCATCTATCCCGACATCCTGGAGTCCCAGGACGGCGTAAAGGCTCACCACAACGTGGGTGGTCTGCCCGAGGACCTGCAGTTTGAGCTCTGCGAGCCCGTCAAGCTGCTGTTCAAGGACGAGGTCCGCGTGGTCGGCCGCGAGCTTGGCCTTCCGAGAACATGGTCGAGCGCCAGCCGTTCCCCGGCCCCGGTCTGGGCGTTCGCTGCCTGGGCGCCATCACCCGCGATCGTCTTGAGGCGCTGCGTGAGGCCGATGCCATCGTGCGCGAGGAGATCGACAAGGCCGGCCTGACCATTTGGCAGTACTTTGCCGTCGTGCCCGATTTCCGCGCTACCGGCGTGCGCGAGGGCAAGCGCGCCTACGATTGGCCCTGCATCATCCGTTGCATCAACACCGTCGATGTCATGACCGCCGAGGTTCCCGAGCTTGACTGGGCACTGCTCAAGCGCATTACCGCTCGCGTTACCGCCGAGGTTCCCGGCATCTGCCGTGTCTGCTACGACCTGACCCCCAAGCCTGTCGGACGGTGGAGTGGGAGTAAGTTTCTACTCTTTTTTGGGCGAATTGCATTGACAGAGGGGTCCCGCGTAAACGTGTGCGGGGCCCCTTTCGTTTTACTGTTCGGTTAACGCTGCGGATCGTTTTGGAAGGCTTACGAGCATGGTGGTCCCGTTCTCGGAACTTGTTTCGACCTCTACCGTGCCATCGTGAAGCGCTGCAATCTCCCAGACAAGCGCTAGCCCGAGTCCTGCGCCGCCGTATGCCCTGCTGCGGGATTTGTCTAGACGAAAGAACGGCTGGAAGATGCTCTCATGGTACTGCTTGGGTATTCCCGGGCCCTGGTCCTCGACTCGTAGGAGCACATGGCTGTCGCTGTCGCTGATGGAGACGTTGACAGTCGAGCCGGAGCGGCTGTAACGGATGGCGTTTTCGACCAGGTTAAACACCAGCCGATAGAGGAGCGTGTCGCTCCCGATTACTAAAGCGTCTCCAGCACAATTGAGGGCTATGCCCTTATCCTCGGCAAGTGGTGCAAGGTCAGTGAGGACCTCTTCGGACAAGGGGCCAAGTTCCACATCGTCCTCGCAAGGAACGCTGCGGAGCTCACTCATCTCGAGCAATACCTTGGTCATTCGAGACATACGCTCGGTTTGTTCTTGTAACAGGCCTAGCAGCTCGGCTGTTTCGGGTTGCAAACCGGAGTGCTCGGAGATGAATAGTTCAATCTGTGCTTGCATAAGGGCGAGCGGGGTGCGCAGCTCGTGTGCGGCGTTGCCGGTAAACTGACGCTGTGCAGAGAACCCTTCGCCAAGACGGGCGATCATGTCGTTGAAAGAGGCGCTGCATCGTTGTAGCTCGATGGGCACATCTTCACTGAGTCTGATTTCGCTTAGGTTGTCAGGCTGCACGCGCTCTACCTGGGCGGCAAAAGCCCGTAGCGGTTTGAGCGCACGGCCGCTCACAAAGTATGCCAGCGCGCCGCCAAGGAGTGTGACTCCAGCCGTGATGTACCAGGTTGTCGTGCCAAAGACTCCTGTGCGTCGTTTACGACGATCGTGACCTCGTCATCGAGGCTCCCCTTCGTTGGGTCGAATGCCTGGGGCGAATCTTCGCCGGTTGCGTTAAAGGCCGAGATGTCACTGCCGATGGCATCCATGTAGCGCATGCCCGTATAGCCGACCAGGCAGTTCGTCAGCACGCATGCCGCACACGTGAGCAGTGCCGTCATAATCGTTATGCGCCATTGCAGGAAAGCCTTTTCATTCGCTATCCTCCATAACGTAGCCCTCTCCAATCCGATTGCGAATCGGGTCGTATCCCAAAGCGCTGCGCAACTTTTTTCGGAGCGACGAGATGTGAACGCGGGTTGCGTTGCTAAAGCTGTTCACGCTGCTATCCCAAACGTGCTCGATAAGCTCCTCTTGACTTACCGGACGCCCCTGATTAAGCATCAGGTATTCCAAGATTCCCGTTTCCTTGCGCGTAAGAGATAAAGCCTCGCTGTCCACGGAAGCGATGCGCGCCTTGGTGTCAAAGCGGAGCTTTCCGCAGGCTAAGACTATGTCGCTTTGTGTAAAGCGTCTGAGGGTAAGGCTGCGAATCCTTGCCGCAAGCTCGTCCAGATGAAACGGCTTGGTGAGGTAATCGTTGGCGCCGGCATCGAGTCCGGCGACTTTGTCGGATACTCCGCCACGTGCGGACAGAATCAGTACCTTAGTCTCGCAGTCGGTTTTCCTAAGTTCCCTGAGTACGGTCATGCCATCGATACGGGGAAGGTTGAGGTCGAGTACCACGAGGTCGAAGGCCTCAACGTCCAGTAGGTCGAGCGCCTCCTGTCCGTCGTGACAGCAGTCGACGCTGTACGCCAAGTTTCGCAAGCTGCGCGTGATTGCATCACACAGCGCCCGCTCGTCCTCGACGATCAAAATTCGCATAACAGTCTCCTTGCATATTCCAAATCGCGCTTAACACGGATTTTATAGCCGATATGGTCCAATGGCCGCGTAACGAAAGGAGTGGTCAGGTTGTTCAAAGCGGTAAAACCCGTGGTGCAGGTCGCTTTGTTGATCGTCGGAATTGCCATGGTGTGCTTTGGCGTTATGCGTGGCGAGGCGGATGCCGTGCTGGCCAAAGCGATTAGGCTGTGCTTGGAGTGTATCGGAATTGGATAAAAGAGAAAACACTGCGTCGCATGTTTTGGCTCGATTTCGCGGATTCATTCAGGCGGCGGCGACGCTTGCGGCCAATATTCATCTGCCCAATTTTGCCAAGGGAGGCATTTACCAAGGGGCGGGACAAGGCCGTCTGCGTGCCGGGACTCAACTGCTACTCGTGCCCCGCGGCATCGGGTGCGTGCCCCATCGGGTCGTTCCAGTCGGTGGTAGGCTCGTCTAAGTTCAACTTTTCTTACTACGTCACCGGTACGCTCATTTTGCTCGGCGTGCTGCTGGGACGTCTTTGTATGCGGCTTTCTGTGCCCGTTTGGCTGGCTGCAGGAGCTGCTTCACAAGATTCCCGGCAAAAAGCTCTCCACGAAAAAGCTCAAGGCGCTTACGTACATCAAGTACGTCGTGCTGCTGTTTGCTGTGGTATTGCTGCCTGTGCTGGTGGTCAACGACCTGGGGATGGGAGATCCGTTCTTTTGCAAGTACGTCTGTCCGCAGGGTGTGCTCGAGGGCGCGATTCCGCTGTCCATCATGAACATGGGAATCCGCTCTGCGCTGGGACAGCTCTTTACTTGGAAATTTGCGATCCTCATTGCCGTGGTAGTGCTGAGCGTGCTGTTCTACCGCCCCTTCTGCAAATGGATCTGTCCACTCGGCGCATTCTATGCGCTCATGAATAAGGTGTCGTTGTTGGGGGATTCAGGTTGACCAGTGCAAATGTGTCTCGTGCGGCAAGTGCTCAAAGGTGTGTCAGATGGACGTTGATGTTCCACGTACGCCCAATCATGCCGAATGTATTCGGTGCGGAAAGTGCATCGGGTGCCTGCCCGTCGATGCCATTAGCTATCGCTACGGGCTGGGATGACGGGGAAAAGACTCCCTTGAGTCCGCCGATGCGAAAAAAATAAACCAAGCTTCGACACAACGGAGGATGACCATGAAACTGTCGAAAATTGCGGCCCTGTTGATGCTGCCCGTGCTGGCGCTGACTCTCGCGGCGTGCTCTGCCCCCAAGGGCGATGCGAGAGGATGCGAGCGGCGATGCGCAGATTGCCGAGCTTGTGCGCACAAAAAGCCGTCGAGCGCCGAGGAGGCGGCCGAGCTGTACCAGCAGCTGCTGCAAAAGGAAAACGAGATCTTTGCGAGCGATAACGCCCTATGGGAAAAAGGTATTCAATGCGGCAAATAAAGACTCGGCAATGATTGAGGACGGCAGCAATTACGGCGATTTCCTGCTCAAGACCATCGACGGCGCCAAGGATGAGTTCACGGCGGATGAGCTTAAGACGCTCAAGACCGGTGCACAGCAGATCAAGGGAGATCGAGGACAAGCTCGAGAGCTTGGAGAAGGAGTTCCCCGGCTGTGGAAGCACGCCGAGCGCAGGCGAGAGCGTCGACGCTTCGACCGCTGGCATGACGGCCGGTGCCAATGCTTCGAGCGAGGCGACGAAGTTCCCCAGCTTTACGGGCAAGGACCTGGATGGCAACGACGTGAACAGTGACGAGCTGTTCTCTAAGAACAAGGTCACCGTCATGAACTTCTGGTTCACTACTTGCAAGCCGTGCGTGGGCGAGCTGGGCGATCTTGAGAAGCTGAATAAGGAGCTTGCCGAGAAGGGCGGCCAGGTCGTGGGCGTCAATTCCTTTACGCTCGATGGCAACAAGGGCGAGATTGCAGATGCCAAGGACGTGCTGAGCAAGAAGGGCGTGACGTATAAGAACATCTGGTTCAAGTCGGATAGCGAAGCTGGCAAGTTTACGTCAAATCTGTTCTCGTTCCCGACGACGTATGTCATCGATCAGAATGGCAACATCGTAGGGGATCCAATCGTGGGAGCCATCAGCTCCGCCGAGCAGCGCGCAGCGCTCAACAAGCTTATCGACCAGGCGATTGCGAATAGCGAGCAGTAGAAAACACGTAAAGCATCGCGAGGATCGTGCGCCGCTGTGCGAAGTAGTCCGCTACCTTTCAAGATAAGCTCCACCATGTAGAGGTCCCGCTCGGGACCTCTTCTTTTTGGGCGCCGTCCCGTTCGTTTTTTGATGCGGTTCCGTTACATTCCTCACTGGCGCCGGCAAAAAATGGGGATAGAGTAGGACAAACGCGTCGAATACGAACGGCGGAGGAGAGCGGGCAGGGTGCCTGCGCAGGAGAGGTTGCCGTCCATGCTGGAGCTCAAAGGAATTTGCAAAAGGTACGTTACGCAGTCGTTTACGCAGGTGGCGCTCGACAACGTAAGCCTGTCTTTTCGCGATAACGAGTTCGTGGCCATTCTGGGTCCCTCGGGCTCGGGTAAAACCACGATGCTCAACGTTATCGGCGGACTCGACCACTTTGACTCGGGCGACCTGCTGATCGACGGTATTTCGACTAAGGACTTTCACGACCGCGATTGGGACGCCTATCGTAACAACCGCATCGGCTTTGTGTTCCAAAGCTATAACCTCATTCTGCATCAGACCATTTTGGAAAACGTGGAGCTGGCGCTCACGCTCACGGGTGTGGGGCATGCCGAGCGCCGCCAACGTGCGTGCGAGGCGTTGGAGAAAGTCGGCCTGGGCGAGCACGTTAACAAGCGCCCGAGCCAGCTTTCGGGCGGGCAGATGCAGCGCGTGGCCATCGCCCGCGCTCTGATCAATGATCCCGAGATTGTGCTGGCCGACGAGCCGACCGGCGCCTTGGATTCCGCAACATCCGTACAGGTCATGGATCTGCTCAAGGACGTGGCGCGCGACCGCCTGGTCATCATGGTCACGCACAATCCCTGAGCTGGCGTACCAATATGCCACGCGCATCGTCAACCTGGCGGATGGCAAGATCACCGACGATTCCGATCCTTTCGATGTCGCTGACGCCACGCGCCGCGAGGCCAAGCCTACGCGCAAAACCTCGATGAGCTTTGTGACGGCGCTGGGGCTTTCTGCTCGAAACCTCATGACCAAAAAGGGTCGCACGGCCATGACGGCCTTTGCGGGCTCGATCGGTATTATCGGCATCGCGGCGATTCTGGCGCTCTCCAACGGCGTAAACGGCTACATCAAAAAGGTCGAGGAGGATACGCTCTCGAGCTACCCGCTCACCATTTCCAAGCAGGATTACGACCTGTCGTCCATGATGGGTGGGCAGGGGGCCACGGATGATGACTCGCCTGAAAACGTGGATTTGTCCGACGACAGTGCCGGCGGCAAGGCTCGGGGAACCGATAAGATTCCCGTGGTCACGGCCGTAAAGGATATGTTTGCGAGCGTTAAGTCTAACGACATGACGAGCTTTAAGGCATGGCTCGATGCCGGTGGCGACGGCATCGACAAAGAGGTCAACGCCATTCAGTACGGCTACGGTGTATCGCCGGTTGTCTATCGTGCCGGCAAGGGCGATGAGAAGCCTGTCCGGCTGGTGCCCAACGCTATGACCGAGGCCATGAGCGGCGGCGCGAGCTCGGCGGCGACGGTGAGCATGGAATCCATGGGAACCTCGGTCTTTAACGAGATGATTGACGACCAGAGCTTGCTCGACAGCCAGTACGATGTCGTCGCCGGCCATTGGCCTACGTCTGCTAACGAAGCCGTAATGGTGCTTTCGAGCCGCGGTACGGTGGGCGACTACACGCTCTATAGCATCGGCGCGCTGGATATCAATGAGCTCAACGATCTGGTAAACAGCGCTATGACGGCTGACGGTGGGGTCGAAACGCCCGAGACCGGCACCGACTTTACCTACGACGATGCACTGTCTACCACGTTTAAGGTGCTGTCGCCGGCTGATGCGTATCGCAAAAACGAAGAGACTGGCATATGGACTGACATGTCTGACGATGCCGACTTTATGACGGCCAAGGTTGCCGACGGTATTGACGTGCGCATTGTGGGCGTGGTGCGACCTAACGAGACGGCCAACGCGAGCGCGTTGTCCCCGGGCATTGCCTATACGCATGCGCTGACTCGCCAGCTTATGGAACGCGCTGCCAATTCGCAGATTGTTCAAGAACAGCTCGCTCATCCCGAGACGGATGTCTTTACGGGCAAGTCTTTCGATGAGCTGCAAGGCGAGGCCAAGCAAGGAATGGATCTGGGCAGCATGTTCAGTGTGGACGAGGCGGCGCTCAAGAGCGCGTTTTCGTTTGATACCTCCGCACTCTCGGGTGCGGCCGGCGGTATGGACCTGTCGGGTCTTGACTTGTCCGGGCTGGACATCGACCTTTCGGGCGTTGGCAAGGATATTGACTTCAGTGACATCATGGCCAAAGCGCCAGTCCCAGATTTCTCGGGTATCTTTGACGGTCTGGAACTCACGCCCGAGCAAATGCAACAGGTGGGAACGCTTGCCAACCAGCTGTTTGAGGGCTTTTTGCAGTCTGATCAGTTTAGGGCGCTGTCACCCGAAGATCTTAAAGACGCGTCAAAGCTCGCTGCCGCGTTCTCGACGTATCTTGAGAGTGATACTGCAGGCCCCAGCAAATCCTGGCCCAGCTCAAAGCGCTCGGCGGCGATGCTCTGGCCGAGCGCCTGCAGCAGGCAATGACCGACTACGTGCAAAAACAGCTCGCGCCCTATTTGCAACAGGCAATGGATCAGGTGACCAAGGCGATCGGCGAGCAGATTGCGACGACCGTATCGTCCCAGCTCAAAGCGAGCCGCGGCGAGGGCTCATGGGTCAAATGGCGACGCAGATGTCGTCGAGTTTTGCCAACTTGGCGGGCGCCATGCACGTGGATGCGAGTGCCTTTGCTCGTGCTATCCACTTCAACATGGACGCCGAGGACCTGAGTTCGCTCATGATGAGTTACGCGAAGGCATCGAAGCTCACCTACGACAACAATCTGACCACGTTGGGCTATGCGGATGAGGCCGACCCCATCTCGGTCAAGATTTTCCCGCGTGACTTTGAGGCAAAGGAGCGTGTGCTCGACCATATCGATGCGTATAACAAGCAGGTCAAAGCCGCCGGCCACGACGAACAAGCGCAATCTCGTACACCGACTATATGGGCATCATCATGGGTTCGGTGACCGACATCGTAAACACCATCAGCTTGGTGCTCATCGCGTTTGTGAGTATTAGCCTGGTGGTGAGCTCCATCATGATTGGCATCATCACGTACATCAGCGTGCTGGAGCGTAAAAAGGAGATTGGCATCTTGCGTGCGATTGGCGCGTCGAAACGTAACGTGGCAAACGTGTTAACGCCGAGACCTTTATCGAGGGCCTCATTGCCGGCGTCTTTGCTGTTGTCGTCGTGGTGGCCGTGAGCTTCCCGGTCAATGCTTGGGCGCTTGCGGCCAAACAGGTTCCCAATCTAATGAGCCTGCCCGTTCAGGACGCGCTGGTGCTCATTGGAATCTCGGTGCTTCTGACGGTGGTTGCCGGCTTGCTGCCGGCCGTAGCGCGTCAAGAAAGACCCCGTGGAGGCCCTGCGCTCGAATGACGTGACAAAGG
>VOFC01006822.1_pt1 | contig 72423 bp, 109 predicted proteins | sample 5384161 | NCBI WGS metagenome assembly VOFC01 (sample SAMN12384722, study PRJNA508395) | human gut metagenome | isolation source: healthy gut B | host: Homo sapiens
CAGCGGAATGGTGGGCCTGGGTGCTCTGTCTATGGGCCGCAGTTTCTTCAGCGACCTCCATGTGACGGAACTGTAAAACAGTCCTATTCAAGCTCTTATTTTATCAAGCGGAGACATCCCGGCAGAATTTCCGGGACGTCTCCGTTTTTTTCTTCATAAAATGAAAAAATATTTTTCCCCTTGCAAATTTAATATATTTTTTCATTTTCTCCATTATTGCACTTTCTCCTTTGTTTTTCTGTACTTTTTTCCTTTCATGTAAGAACGCATAACCTTTTCCCTCTCTTTTTTCTTTTTTTGCCTTTCTTCCGGGTTTATTTTTGGTCAAAACATTCAATTTCTGCGGCACCCTTCTCTATTCTCTTGCCTGTTGTGCTGTCCACCCCCCTTCATCTCTTTCCTTGTTCATATGTTCCTCCGTTTACTCAATCGTCAAAATATCGAGTATTCGATATTTTCGATTTGAAGTATTGACTTTTCAACATTTCATGTTATCATAGGTCTAACCAAAGAAACTGCAAAAAGGATGGTATTTCGACATGGAGCTTCCCGCCGCCTTTTCCCAGCGGATCAAGTCCACTCCTCTTACCGCAAAGGAAGCCTTGGTGGCGGAATACATCCTGAACAATTTTCTCTCCGTATGCTATGTGTCCACCAGTGAACTGGCCCGCATCTTGGGCGTCAGCGACGCCACGGTCTCCCGTACCAGCAAAGTGCTGGGCTACCGCTCCTTTCTGGACCTTCAGAAGGAGATACAATCCTTTGTCTCTCAGAAAGCGGATTATGCACAGCGTGGCTTCTCCCCTCCCATTGAGCGTCTTCATACCCATCAGAGCCTGGATGCCAAGGAGAATATCGTAGCACAGTTTTCCACCCTTACCTACAAGAACCTACAGAGCGTTTTGGAAAAAAACTCCGAAGAATCCATCCATGCGGCGGCGGATCTGCTTTGCTCCTGCCGCATCAAATATATTGCCGGGCGCCGGCCCACCGCACCTATTGCTGAGAAATTCAGCTTTTTGATGCGCATGGTTGTCCCCGGTGTCGTATCGGCCACAGGGAGCGTCACCTTTGAACAGCTGCTGGACATCTCCCCAGAGGACTGCCTGTTCGTCATCAATTTCAATCCCTACGGTGAGGAAGTCCGGCGCTGGATTGATCTTGCCCACAGCCGCGGGGCGAAAATCATCCTGCTCACTGATAAGCCCTCCACTCCCTTCTCCGATTTTACTGATGTGCTGCTGTTGGCGGACATATACAGCGTCAGCTTTTTTTCAACTCCAATGTATCCGCCACTTTTCTTCTGGAGCTTCTTGTCTCTCTGGTCGCAGACCAGATGGACGAGACCGCCACCAAGCGCCTGGATCTTTTGAACCCTTACTTCGAGCGGAACAAGCGCTGATCTTCTCTTATGGGATCTCCCCTCGCACCGAGGGTGGTCTGAATATGCTTACCCCACTAAAAAGGAGGAACGCCAACATGAAAAAAGCACTCTCTCTTGCCCTTGCACTGGCGCTCTGCATGGGGCTGTTCAGCGGCTGCGGCACTGAAACCGGCTCCAACAGCACCAGCCAGCCCGCGCAAAGCAGCGGGGACACTGTTAAGACGGTGACGTGGGCCAGCACCAGCGACATCACCGGCCTGGACCCCAGAAACGGCAACTCCACCATCACCGCCAGCATTCTGGCCTCCCTTTACAGCACCCTGGTCAAGACGGACCCCCAGGGGCAGATCGTGTGCGACGCTGCTGAGAGCTATGAGCAGGTGGATGACACTACCTGGCACTTCACTCTGCGGCAGGACGTGTACTTTACCAATGGCACCCAGATGACTGCTGACGATGTGGCCTACACCATCAACAGCCTGCGTGACTCGGAGAAGCACTACGCTCTGTCCGGCGATTTCTCCTTCATGCAGGTGGAGGTACTGGGCGACTTCGAGTTCAACATCATCACTGACTACGCTTTCCCCTCTCTCCCCTGCGCTTGAACTATATCAAGATCGTCCCCAGTGCCTATGTGGAGGAAGTGGGAGACGAGGGCTTTGCCGCCGCCCCCATCGGCTCCGGCCCCTTCAAGTTCGTCTCCTGGGAGAAGGACCAGAAGGTGGTGCTGGAGAAGAATCCCGACTACTATGGCGAGGTGCCCCAGATCGATCAGCTGGTCTTCCGGGTCATCCCCGAGGCCGCCGACCGGGTAGCCGCTCTTCAGGCCGGCGAGGTGGACATCATCTGCAATATCCCCACCACCCAGGCCGAGTATCTGGAGAGCCTTGACGGCATCTCTGTGGTGGGCCAGCCCTCCACCCGTGTGGTCTGGCTGCAGTTCAACCTGGTAGGCGGCCCCACCCCCCTGGACGATGTGCGGGTGCGTCAGGCCATCAACTATGCGGTGGACCGGGACGCGCTGATCGCCGGCGTGCTGGACGGCTACGCCGTCAAGGTCGCCTCCATCTCCACCCCCCGAGTACGAGGGCTATGATCCCAATGTGCAGGGCTACACCTACGATGTGGAGAAGGCCAAGCAGCTGATGGCCGACGCCGGCTATGCCGACGGCTTTGACATCGAGTGCTCCGTCTCTCCCGGCCTGCTCAACAGCACCGACGTGGTCCAGGCCATCGCCTCCCAGCTGGCTCAGATCGGCATCAACGTCACCATCAAGCAGGAGGACTCCGCCACGCAGCGGGACGAGATCGGCGCGGGCACTGTGGCCCCCCTGTTCCTCCAGGGTCTGGGCGGCCCCTACTGCGATATCAACCTGATCGCCTCCATTGGCTTTACTGAGGGTGCCCGGTACTGCACCTGGGTCTCCCCCGAGTTTATGGATCTGGCCTCCCAGGCCGCCTCTGAGATGGACGCTGAGAAGCGCGTGGCGCTTTACAGCCAGATGCAGCAGATGATGGTGGACGAGGCCCCCGCCCTGTGGCTGTATCAGCAGGACACCCTGTATGCCTACAACTCCAAGAAGGTCCAGAATTGACTGCCCGCACCGACGAAGTCGTCCTCATGGACGGCGTCTCCGTGGCCGGCTGAGCGATTTGCTCCCTTAACTGAATATCCGCAGCTGGTGCGGTATTTCAATGGCAGAGAAACAGGCGGCGCACCGTGATCTGGAACGGGTGCGCCGTTTCTCACTATCCTGGCTCGCTATGAAAGGTTGAAAAGCATGGGGAAATACTTACTCAAGCGGCTCGGGCAGTCCATCATCGCGATCTTGGGCATTACCGTAGTCGTATTTTTTATCCTGCACCTCACCGGGAACCCGGTGGAGCTGATGGTCTCCCCCACCACCTCCAAAGAGGAAATGGAGATCCTCAGTGAAGAGATGGGCTTCAATGACCCCCTGCCCGTCCAATATGTCCGCTTTCTGAAGGGGGCGCTGGTGGGGGATTTCGGCACCTCCTACTACTACAATGAACCGGCCATGTCCGTGGTGCTGGAGCGGGCGCCTGCCACCCCCTGACGCTGGCCTGTGCGGCCCTGCTCATCTCCGTGGTACTGGGCATCCCGGCAGGCATTGTGGCGGCTGTGAAGCGCAACAGCGTCTCCGATGCCGTAATCCGGGTGCTGGCCCTGCTGGGCCAATGCATGCCCGCCTTCTGGCTGGGCATCATGCTCATCATGCTCTTTGCTGTGAAGCTGGGCTGGATGCCCACTGGCGGCGCAGAGGATGGCCTGCGTTCCCTGATCCTGCCCGCCTTCACGCTGGGGGTCTTTTCAGCGGCCACCATCTGCCGGCTCCTGCGCAGCAACCTCATCGAGGTGCTGGGCAAGGAGTATATCGATGTGGCAAAGGCCAAGGGTCTTCCCAAAAGCAAGATCATCGGCAAGCATGCCCTGAAAACGCGATGAGCTCCATCATCACCATCCTGGGCATGCAGTTCGCCTCTCTGCTGGGCGGCTCGGTCATCACCGAGCAGGTCTTCGCCTGGCCGGGCGTGGGACGTCTGGTCATCCAGAGCATCACCACCAGCGACTTTGCGGTGGTGGAGTGCATCGTCTTTCTGATGGCGGTGATCTTCGTGGTGATCAACTTCATCGTGGACGTGCTGTATTGCGTGATCAATCCCCGCGTCCGGCTGCAAATGAGGAGGTAGGATCAGTGAAAAAAGGATTTAAAAGCGCCTGGTCCAGCCTGAAGAACAGCAAGACCGGCATGTTTGGGCTGATCCTGGTGCTTCTCATCATCATCTGTGCCATCTTTGCCCCGCTCCTGGCGCCTTATGACCCGCTGGCTCAGGACGTCATGATCAAGCTGAAGGACCCCATCTGGGGCGCTGACCCTGTGGCCGGCCATCTGCTGGGCACTGACCAGCTGGGCCGCGACATTCTCTCCCGTCTGCTGTACGGCGCCCGCGTCACCCTGATCGTAGCTCTGGCCGGCACCGTGGTAGGCGGCATCGTGGGCGTGGTCCTGGGCAGCCTGGCCGGCTACTACGGCAAATGGGTGGACGCGGTCATCATGCGCCTGGTGGACATCCAGCTCTGCTTCCCCTTCACGCTGCTGGCCCTGTTTATCGCGGCAGTGCTGGGCTCCAGCCTGGGCAATGTCATTTTGATCGCCGGCATCACCAGTTGGGTGCGATACGCCCGCCTGGTCCGCGGCGAGATTCTGGGCATCAAGGAGATGGAGTATATTGAGGCCATACGCGCTGCCGGCGGCACCGATGCCCGCATCATTTTCAAACATATCCTGCCCAATATCATCAGCCCTGTCATCGTTATCGCCACCCTGGAGATGGCCAAGATCGTACTGATCGAGGCCTCCCTCAGCTTCCTGGGCTACGGTGTCCCTATCACCATCCCCCACCTGGGGGCGGATGCTCAGCGAAGCCCGTGACAACATTCTCACCGACCCCTGGCAGTGTATCTTCCCCGGTCTGTGCATCACGCTGACCGTGCTGGGCGTCAATCTGCTGGGCGACTGGCTGCGGGATTACCTAGATCCCAAACTGGATGTATAAGGGGGGAGCTCAGTTATGCAGAATGAACCTATGCTTTGCGTACAAGATCTCAGCGTCAGATTCAAGACCAAATACGGCTCCGCCGCTGCGGTGAACCACGTCAGCTTCTCCTTGAAAAAAGGGGAGAAACTGGGTCTGGTGGGGGAGTCCGGCTCGGGCAAAAGTGTCACTTCCAAGAGCATCATACGCCTGCTGCCCACCCCCGCCCGCTCAGATCACCGGGAGCATCCGCCTCAACGTGGGGGAAGAGCTGCTCACCAAGACCGAGCGCCAGATGTGCAGGGTCCGGGGCAACCAGATCTCCATGATCTTTCAGGAGCCCATGGTCAGCCTGGACCCCCTGTTTCCCATTGGAGACCAGCTTGGAGAGGTGGTCCGCCTCCCACAAGAAGGTCTCCCAAGCCCAGGCCAACGAGATGTCTATCGAGATGCTGCGCACCGTGGGCATCCCCAGCCCGGAGACCCGACTGAAGCAATATCCCTTTGAGCTGTCCGGCGGCATGCGCCAGCGCGTCATGATCGCCATCGCTCTTCTGTGCGACCCGGAGCTGCTCATCGCGGATGAGCCCACCACCGCCCTGGATGTAACTATCCAGGCCCAGATCCTGGACCTGCTCCGGTCCATAAACGAAAAGCTGGGCACCTCCATCATTCTTATCACCCACGACCTGGGCGTCGTGGCCTCTATGGTGGATACTGTGGCAGTGATGTACTGCGGCCACATCGTGGAAAAAGCTGATGTGCGCACCATCTTCCAGCACCCTCTTCACCCCTATACGGAGGGACTGCTCCGCTCCATCCCGCACATGGATGACAGCCAGGGGGACCTGGCCACCATCGAAGGGTCGGTCCCCAGTATCTATCACATGCCGGAGTGGCTGTGCCTTTCACAACCGCTGTGCCTGCTGCCGGAAGATCTGCACCCAGAAACAGCCTCCCCTCCTGACCCTGGATGGGGAACACACCGTCCAGTGCTGGAAATATACGCCCCAGTGGGACGAGGAAGGGGGAGCGATCATGTCTGAACGCCCGATCCTGCTCCAGGCCAACCACCTGAAAAAATGGTTTCCGGTACGCAAAGGGGTCTTCTCCAAGGCCGCCCAGTACGTCAAAGCCGTAGACGACGTCTCCCTGGTCATTCGGGAGGGGGAGACCCTGGGCATCGTCGGGGGAGTCCGGCTGCGGGAAATCTACCCTGGCCCGCACCATGATGCGGCTCATCGAGCCCACCGAGGGCACGGTCCTTTTTCAGGGTCAGGATCTGACCAGTGCCGACAAGGAGAGCCTGCGCCGGATGCGCCGGGATATCCAGATCATCTTTCAAGATCCCTATGCCTCCTCAATCCCCGCCAGCGGGTCTCCGATATCCTCGCTGAGCCTTTTCTGATCCACAAGCTGGGCAGCCGGGAGGCCGCCATGAAGCGCGCGGAGGAGCTGCTGGATCTGGTGGGACTGTCCCAGGACAGCATGCGGAAATTCCCCATGAGTTTTCCGGCGGCCAGCGCCAGCGGCTTTGTATTGCCCGCGCCCTGTCCGTCAGTCCCAAGCTGATCGTCTGTGACGAGTGCGTCTCCGCCCTGGATGTGTCGATCCAGGCCCAGATCATCAACCTGCTCATGCACCTGCAGCAAAAGCTGGGCATCGCGCTGGTCTTCGTCTCCCATGATCTACGTGTGGTACAGCACATCTCCACCCATGTGGCGGTCATGTACCTGGGCAAAGTGGTGGAATATGCGGAGAAGCAGGAGCTCTTTGCCCACCCCACCCACCCCTATACCCAGGCTCTCCTCTCCGCCGTCCCCCTGCCAGACCCCACACGGCAGCCGGAACGCATCATCCTTCAGGGTGACCTGCCCAGCCCCATCGCCGTCCCCAGCGGCTGCCCCTTCCACCCCAGATGCTTTTGCCGCCATGGCAGAGTGTGCCTCTGCCGTCCCGGAAGCCAGGGACATCACGCAGAACGGACATATCTGCAGCTGCCTGCTGTGCGGACAGTCTCAGTCTTAAGGAGGTATTTCTGTATGAATTCCCAATATCAGCACGCCTATTGCCAAGTGAGCGGCACGCCCTTCGAGCAGGGCGTCCAGCAGGGGCAGGAGCTCTCTGATGCCATCCGCCGCAACCTGGCTTCCGTCCACCGGAAGCTGGAGCAGGAGAAGGTGGACCTCCAGGCCTATCAGGCCTTTGTGAACCAAAACCTCCGTTTCTTCCAGGAGCAGCGGCCTGAGATGTACGAGGAGCGCCAGTGCATCGCCCAAGGCATCGGTCTGCCCCTTGACGACATCCTGCTGCTGAACATCCCCGCCTATTTCCTCTGTGAGTCCTTCCGTCACATCACGCAGGAATGCAGCATGCTCTGTGTCCGGGGACAGGCTGCCGCTGACGGATGCACCTACATCATCAAGAACCGGGACATGGGCATGCCCATGGAGCAGGCTCTGGTCCGCCACATCTACCCCGACGGCCAGGGAGATCATCGAGGTGGGCGGGGCCGGTATCCTCACCTATCCCGCTGTAGGCATCAACAGCCATGGTCTGGCTGTGACCACCACCGGCTTCTGGACAGAGAAGGACCCCACCCGCATCGACCGGGTGGAGGAGGCCGATATCTTCCTCAATGTGCGGGTCCTCCTCTCCTCCTGCAGGACCGCCGCCCAAGCGGTGGAGTTCTGCCGCACCGCCCCCCCCGTATGAACGGCCTGAACGTCATTGCCGCCGACCCCACAGAGGCCTATGTCATCGAGATGACCTCCGACGAGATCTATGTGGAAAAGGATGAGGGCAGGGGGTCCTCTTCCGCACCAACCACGTGGTCAGTGACCAGCTCAGCCATTTCAATCCCCCGGAGGAAAACTACCCCTCCACTCACAAGCGCTATGACCGCATTGCCCAGATGGTGGAAGAGCGCTACGGCTCCCCTCCGGTTCCAGGATCTCTACCGCATCATGTCAGACCACACCAACGAGCCGAACTGTATCTGCCGTCATCCCCACGAGGGCGTCCCCGCCACCACCGTTTCCACCACCCTCTGCGTGGTAGAGGACCGCGAGGTGTGGACTACGCTGCAAAATCCCTGTCTGGCCCTGCCCCATGTCCAGATCGGAGAGCCCTCTGCACAGTGAGTCCCCTGTGCCAGGTTCTGGCCCCGGTACGCACCGTCCCTTCTCTTTATTGGTTCCCAATATCAAAAAATGGTCAGCAGAAATTCTGCTGACCATTTTTCTCTTTTCGCTTTTTGATGCTTCAGGCAGGCCGCTCAATCCTCCTGACTGATCCCCGTCCAGCACCATATGCCCGTCAGAGAGAAGGGCTCCGCCGCAGCCGTCCACCCGCTGGGTGCCGGCAGCGTGGTACTCCCCGTCCACATACATGACGCTGTTGAGCATGGTGCTCATGGCCTGGTCCACCGGGACCCGCACCGGCCGGTGCCCCTTCTGTTCCAGAAGCCGGATGGTGTCCTCTGAGATCCCGAACTCCAGCTCCAGCCCCTGTTCCCGGGTCAGGCAGTTGAGGTAGGGCTGGCGGACCAGCTGCTCCGGCAGCATCCCAAAGTCCACCGCGTTGACGATCCCCTGGAGGGTTCCGGTGATGATCCGGGGACCGCCCGCCGCGCCGATGGCCAGATAGGGCCGTCCGTCCTTGAACACCATGCTGGGGGCCATGGAGGACAGAGGCGTCTTCCCCCCTGGATGCTGTTGGCGCTCCCATAGGTCAGTCCCTGGCTGGTGAGTGCGCCCGGCTTGGCGCTGAAGTCGGACATGGCGTTGTTGAGCACAAAGCCGCAGCCGTCCACCACGATCCCGCAGCCGAACCAGTCCCGTACAGTCTGGGTCTGGGAGACCGCGTTCCCAAAGCGGTCCATCACTGCAAAGTGAGAGGTGTTTCCTGGGTACTCCTTGGCCTCGATCCCCTCCGCCGGAGCGTATTCCCCCGCCGTCTCCGGTGATGAGAGGGCATACCGCTCCGCCGCGTGGGCCTTGCTGGTCAGCCGCTCCACGTCCACCTGGACGAAGTCGGGATCGCCCAGAGCCACGCTTCGGTCCGCAAAGCCCAGCTTCATGGCCTCCGCGATGGCATGGATGGAGGCGGCGGTGTTGTGTCCCATGGCGGCCAGATCGCTGTGCTCCAGAATGTTCAGCATCTCCACCACGGCGCATCCGCCGCTGGGCGGCGCGAAGGCCGCCACCTCCAGCCCCCGGTAGGTGGTCTTCACCGGGGTACGGTACTTGGGCTGATATCGGCTCAGGTCCTCCAGGGTAAAGCACCCGCCCCGCTGGTTGATCTGCTCCACCATTTTCCGGGCCACCGGCCCGGTGTAAAAGCGTCCGCCCCCTCCGCCGCCACCAGCTCCAGCAGGCCGGCCAGCTCAGAGTTCACCTGCTTCTCACCGAAGCGGTAGCGGCTCCCGTCCGGCTTCAGATACAGCCGCCGGAACTGGGGTGAAAGATCCAGCTTCCGCCGGACCGAGTCGTCCTCCATGGTGAGCTCTCCGGTATAACTGGTGCCGAAGCCCTCCCGGGCACAGCGGATGGCGGGAGCTGCCGCCTGCGCCAGCGTCAAAGTGCCGTACTCCCGCAGCAGGGTTTCCATGGCTCTCAGCAGCCCCGGAATGGCTACCGACTGGCCCCCCAGGTCCTTCCACTCGTCCTGGACCTCTCCATCCTTGAGGAACAGGTCCTCCCCCGCCTTGGCGGGAGCCACGCCCCGGGCGTCCAGCGCCAAGACCTTCTGATCCCGCTGGGAGTACAGCAGGCTGAAACAGCCGCCCCCGATGCCGGAGTGGTGGGGCTCCACCACAGAGAGGGTCAGAGAGACCGCCACAGCGGCGTCAAAGGCATTCCCTCCGGCCCGCAGCATCTCCAGCCCCGCCCGGGTGGCATAGATATTGTTGCAGCTGACCGCTCCGCAGTCCCCGTGGGCGGAGGGCTTGCTCCACCGCGAGGGCCACATGTACTGCTGCTTCTTTGCTTCACTCATACTTGATCCGCTTCCCTTCCCGGCCGCGCCGGACAGTGTTTTCATCGAGTCTTGTTCGGATTCCATTATTCCTTCGCCAAACCATGCGTCTTTTTACTGGTCGCCAGAGATACCACAACACCCACTGTATAGCTGACCAGCACTGTGGGGTAGACCGCCTCCAGTGTGTCGGTCAGGCCCAGCAGCATCCAGGCCACACCTACCACCATGCCGCTGGCCATGGCCCAGAAGGCCCCCTGCCGGGTGCAGCGCTTCCAGGTCAGGCCCACCAGGATGGCGAAGCTCACCGGGGCGGCGGCCACGTGCTGCAGGGTGAGGAACAGGTTGGTGAGGGCGGCGCTGGGCATGATGACCGCAGGGATCAGAGTCAGGTAGGCAAAGACGAAAGTGATGATCTTGGACAGCTTCAGCAGCTTGGCGTCGTCCACGTTGGGATTGATGTCGTTTTTATAGACATTGGTAATGATGGTGCCTGTGGCCAGCATCATGGTGGCCATGGTAGCCGCGATGATCATGGTGGCAAAGGCAAAAATGATCCCAGCGAAAGCCGGATTGCTGAAGGTCTTGATGGAGTAGGCAAATGCGGTGGCACCGTCGCCCAGGTCCGCACCGGACGCCTTGGCAAAGATGCCGCAGGTGGCGGTGAGCAGGCAGATGGGGGCAGCCAGCACATAGCCCAGGATAGAGCCGGTGCGGGCGGCGGAAGCGCTCTTTGCGGCCAGCAGGGGCTGGAGCACGGACTGCATCACTGCGGTGGACAGGCAGCCGCCCAGGATCCAGGCGATGATGCGCTGGGTGGGCATATTGCCCATGGAGGAGTACTCTGCGGGAAGTTCAGAGAGCATCACGGTGAAGCCGCCGAACTTGGGCAGCGTCATGAGCACGAAGGCAATGAGCAGGATGTAGATGCCGAAGCATACGATGCGCCCCACAGCGGACATGCCCCGCATGCCGGAGAAGCTGGTGTAGATCACGGCGATGGTCAGGCCGATGAGCATGGCCAGCGTGATGTTCAGACCGGGGATGGCGATCTGGATGATGGAAGCCACGGTCTTGAGCTGATAGGGGATGTACAGGAAGCCGTAGACGATCCAGGCGTAGGAGTACAGGCGGCTGGTCTTGGTGTCGAAGCGCTTTTTGCAGATAGATGGGCACCGAGTCGCCGGGCATGTTGTTGCGGATCAGCTTGGCGAACAGGGCCAGCGCGATGAAGTAGAAGGAGCCGGCGATGGAGTACCAGGCCCCGGAGATGCCCAGGGTGTAGCCGTTCTGAGCCGCCCCTACCACGGCCATGCCGCCAATCTGCCAGGCGGCAAAGACACAGCCCAGAGTCAGGGGGCCCATGGTCTTGTCACCGCCCGACCACTGGTTGGCACTTTTGATCTTGGTGCCGGACCAGACACCGATCCCCACGATAATGACAAAGGTCACGATCCATGTTGCGATTAACATACGGTTCTCTCTCCCTTTTGTTTATTTGCAGCGGATGCCGGTGCCGCCCCGCCTCCGGATGCGGAACAGATACCGCCCACCGCAGCTGCTCAAACCTGCCTGTGCCCCCCCCTCCCTTTGCAACATATTACATTTTTCCTATTTTATTAAATATGTAATATATTACTTGAGCTCTAAAAAAGGAGAGCGCGCAGAACCGCTATTCTGTTCGCTCTCCAATACACTTGTTTTATGGCCTTATCATAAGATATTTTAGGGGCAATGTCAAGAACTTTTTCGAGCTCTGGTTGAAAACATTTTATATGGGATATATTTACATATTCAGACAAGTCAAACGGCCGCATCCTCCCGGGACACGGCCGTCCATGTTTCTTCCACTATTCCGCCCAGAAACGGCTGACGGTGCGGCGGTAGGAGTTGGTCAGGTGTCGGGCCATGGCCTGCTCTGCCCGCTCGGCGCTCCCTTCCGCGATGGCATCGCAGATGGCCACATGCTCATCAAAGACGATCTTGGCGTCGATGGAGTTGTTATACACCGACTTGACCTCAAACCGGAGATAGTGGTCCAGGAGCAGCTCGCACTCCCGGTAGAGCAGGCGGTTCTGAGTGGCCGCCGCCACTGCCCGGTGGAAGATGTGGTCCAGGCGGTACAGGTGCTGCCCATCCCTGGTGGAGAGCTGGTCCCGGAGGCGGTCCAGGCTCTCCCGCATGGCCTGAAGGTCCCGCTGGGCAGCACGGTTCGCCGCCAGCTTCGCGTTGATGCACTCGATATACATCCGGGTCTCCAGGATGTCCCGGGCGTCCCGGTCAGACACCGGCACCACCTGCACCCCTTGCCCCGGGAGAAGGAGACATAGCCGTCCTTCTGGAGCTCCAGCAGAGCCTCCCGCACCGGGGTTCGGCTGATGCCCAGCTCCTTGCAGATGTCGTCCTGGGAGTAGATGGCCCCTACCCGAAACCGGTTGAAGAGGATCGCCTCCTTTGATCAGGCGGTATGCCTGTTCTTTATAAGAGGGCGTGGCCCCCACATCCTGTCCGCCAAACAGCTCCTCTGCCATAAGCTCTCCTCCCGTCCCATGCCAGCATTTTCCCCATCTTACCATCCCCGGACGCCCGGTGTCAAGCGGAGCTACGTACCTGCTCCCGGGGCAGCGGGGTCTTAGCGGATCAAGGCTCCCCGCGCCGCGGTGGAAGGTGCTGTCCTCCCCTGTGCCACTCCATATGGTACTCTTCCCGGCCGGTGTTCTCCTCCCGCCCGCGGCCCGGATGGCAAAGCCCTCCCGCTGGTAAAAGCGGACCGCCGGGCTGTTCTCCCGGTACACGTGGAGTGTCAGGCTCTCCCGCCCCTCCTTGGCCCGCTCCAGCAGCGCCCGCCCGATCCCCCTGACCGGGCGTCACGCCGGCCGAAGAGCCCCGCCAGATAGTCGCCGGTCAGTCCCGCAAAGCCCTGGAGCCCCCTCCCAGTCCTGATAGACGAACACCTGGGCGGCGGGCAGCGCCGCCCGCACCTCCTCCATATGGTCACACCAATAGCTCTCAGGAAGAAAGCAGTGGGCTTCCAGGTTGGCGTCCAGCCAGATCTGCATCACCTGGTCCAGATCCTCCGGACGGAGAGCCCGGATCATAATGCCGCCCCCTCTTACAGCCCGTTGACCACGTTGGTGGGCCGCTCTCCGTTCAAAATATGCCGGGCGTTGGTCCACATGGTCAGATGCGCCTTGGCAAAAGCCCCCCGGAGCTGCCCCCCAGGTGGGAGCTGTAAACCACCCGATCTCTGACCTCCGGCGGCAGGTCCACCAGAGGGTGGTCGCCGGGGGTGGGCTCCGGGAAAATAGTATCCAGCGCCGCGCCCCGGATGGTCCCGTCTATGAGTGCCTTCCGCAGGGCCTGGTTGTCCACCAGGTCGCCCCGGCCGCAGTTGACCAAGATGGAGTTGGGCTTCATCCGGGCCAGGAAGGCCCCATCCACCATCTCCGGGTCTCGTCGGTGACCGCGCAGTGGAGCGAGATGATGTCGCACTGGGCGGTCAGCTCCTCCAGAGGCAGATAGGTCACCCCAAAGTCCTCCTCCACCTGAGGCGGACGGCGGTGGCGGGTGTAATAGTATAGCTTGCAGCCGAAGCTGGCCAGCCGCCGGGCGGTGGCCTGGGCGGTGTCTCCAAAGCCCACCAACCCCACCGCACACTGGAACAGGCCGGGGGCGTGGGCGGCGATGGCCTTCTGCTTCATCTGGATCTGCTGCCCCTGGATGACCGCGTTGTGTCCAGGGATGCCGAAGCGCAGAGCCATCAGCATCAGCATGATGGTGTGCTCCGCCACCGATTCCGCGTTGCACCCCTTATTGTTGCACACATAGATCCCCCCGCTCCCGGGCGGCCTGGCAGTCGATGCAGTTGTACCCTACACCCTCAGAATGGATCATCTTCAGCTCTGGAAGCTGGTCCATCACATCGGGGACCCACATCCGTGATGGCATCCACAAAAATGATCCTCGCGTCCGCATTTTCCTGGGCCGCCTGGACACAGGTCTGGTCGGGCGGCGGAACACCAGCTCCACCGGCATCTCATCCGCAAATGGGGGCCGGTACACGTCATAGCGGTCTCTGGGGCCAAAAACTAATATCTTCATGGGGTGCCCTCCTTATTTTAATTGTATGACAATTATACCACCCGGTTTTCGCCAATACAAGGGGAGCCTTTCTGCAAAATATTAGCACTCTTATTTATCGAGTGCTAATATTTACACTTGTGACACATCTGTGTAACAAAAAATTCATAATCCTCACTATAATAAAGCCAAAGTTCAGAGAGGCCCGGGCCGGAGGATGCTCCGCCCGGGACCGAAAGGAGTTTTGACTTATGTATATGATCCCCTACACCCGCCGCAGCAACAGCAGCATGATGGATCTGTTTGACGAGTTGGAGCGCAGCATGTTCGGCGAGAGCGGCCGCCGCACGCCGGTCTTCAGCACTGATATCCGGGACGAGGGCGCCCACTACCTGCTCCAGGCCGACCTGCCCGGCTTCCGCAAGGAGGACATCGATCTGGATGTAAAGGACGGCGTGCTCACCATCTCTGCCAAGCACCAGGCCGATGACCGCACCGCCGCCGACAACTACATCTGCCGGGAGCGCCGCACCGGCAGCTTCTCCCGGTCCTTCACCCTGGACGGCATCCAGGAGGACGCCATCCGGGCCTCCTATCAGGACGGGGTGCTGGAGCTCATTCTGCCCAAGCGGCAGGAGGTCCTTCCCCAGTGCCACAAGATCCAGATCCAGTGAGGTCTCCCCAGCCGCGGTCAGGCGGAGCCGGTACGCTGGCTCCGCCTGACTCTTTTCCAAATCGCGTTTCTTCCCAAACTCAATTTTCAGTTTGTGTGCCCCTGCAGGACGCAGCACACAAAAGTATGGAAACTTGAAAAAAAGACTTGCAAATCTTGTCCAATAGCTCTATACTAATTTTAGCAGTTAAGTTTATTGAGTGCTAAAGTTTAAGAATCAATATAGATCGGATCTAGGAGGTGTTCCTTTTATGAATATGAATCAATTTACCCAGAAATCTCTGGCCGCCATTCAGGGCCCAAGATATCGCCCAACGGGAGCAGATCGAGCAGGCCCTGATCCCCAGCTGGTATGGGCCTGACCCTCCCCAGCTTCCAGGGCGTCCAGCACGAGGTGGAGAAGGTTGCCCTGGTCTCCAGTGGAGGCAGGCCCATGTGGCCATGGTGGACGTGGACCGTGCCCTGAGTCCAGACGGCGCCCAGGGGCTGGCTGCTGGGCAACCAGCGGGTCACTGCAGCGACAACCCTGAAGGAGCTGAGACCTATGACGCCCTGAAGAACGTATGGCACCGACTTGGTGGAGCGGGCCCGCCAGAACAAGCTGGACCCCGTCATCGGGCGGGATGAGGAGATCCGCAATGTCATCCGCATCCTTTCCCGCAAGAGCAAGAACAACCCCTGTCTTATCGGCGAGCCCGGCGTAGGTAAAACCGCCATCGCCGAAGGGCTGGCCCAGCGGATCGTGAAGGGAGACGTGCCCGGCAGTCTGAAGGACAAGACCATCTTCGCCCTGGATATGGGCTCCCTGATCGCAGGCGCCAAGTACCGGGGCGAGTTTGAGGAGCGGCTGAAGGCCGTCCTCAACGAGGTGAAGAAGTCGGAGGGCCGCATCATCCTCTTTATCGACGAGCTGCACACCATTGTGGGGCCGGGAAAACCGGAGGGCACCATGGACGCGGGCAATCTGCTCAAGCCCATGCTGGCCCGGGGGGAGCTGCACTGCATCGGCGCCACTACCCTGAACGAGTACCGCCAGTATATCGAGAAGGACGCCGCTCTGGAGCGGCGCTTCCAGCCGGTGATGGTGAATGAGCCCACGGTGGAGGATGCCATCGCCATTTTACGTGGCCTGAAGGAGCGGTACGAGGTGTTCCACGGCGTGAAGATCACCGACGAGGCCATCATCGCCGCCGCCACTCTGTCCGACCGCTATATCACCGATCGCTTCCTGCCGGACAAGGCTATCGACCTGGTGGACGAGGCCTGCGCCATGATCCGCACCGAGATCGATTCCATGCCCACCGAGCTGGACGTGATCCAGCGGAAGATCATCCAGCACGAGATCGAGGAGGCCGCCCTGAAAAAAGAGACAGATAAGCTGTCCCAGGAGCATCTGTCGGAGATCCAGAAGGAGCTCTCCGACATGCGGGATGAGTTCAACGCCAAGAAGGCCCAGTGGGAGAACGAGAAGAGTGCCATCGGCAAGGTCCAGAAGCTCCGGGAGGACCTGGAGGCGGCCAACGCCGCCCTGGAGAAGGCCCAGCGGGAGTACGACCTGGAGCGGGCCGCCGAGCTGCAGTACGGCCGCATCCCCGAGCTGAAAAAGGCCCTGGAGGCGGAGGAGCAGATCGCCAATGAGGGGCGGCAGCGTTCCCTGCTGCGGGACAAGGTCACCGAGGAGGAGATCGCCCGCATCATCGAGCGGTGGACAGGAATTCCCGTGGCCCGGCTCATGGAGGGCGAGCGTGAGAAGCTGCTCCACCTGGAGGACATCCTCCACCAGCGGGTGGTGGGCCAGGACGAGGCCGTGCGCCTGGTGTCCGAGGCCATCCTGCGCAGCCGAGCCGGCATTGCCGACCCGAAGAAGCCCATTGGCTCCTTCCTGTTCCTGGGCCCCACCGGCGTAGGCAAGACGGAGCTGGCCAAGGCCCTGGCCGAGGCCCTGTTCGACAGTGAGAAAAACCTGGTCCGGATCGACATGAGCGAGTATATGGAGAAGTTCTCCGTGTCCCGGCTCATCGGCGCTCCTCCCGGATACGTGGGCTATGAGGAGGGTGGCCAGCTCACCGAGGCCGTACGGCGCAAGCCCTACTCCGTCATCCTCTTTGATGAGGTGGAAAAGGCCCACCCGGACGTATTCAATATATTACTTCAGGTGTTGGACGACGGCCGTATTACAGATAGTCAAGGCCGCACCGTGGATTTCAAGAACACTATCATCATTCTTACCTCCAACCTGGGCAGCCAGTTCCTGCTGGACGGCATCGACAGCCGGGGCGAGATCAGCCAGCAGGCCCGGGACCAGGTGAGCGAACTGCTGAAGCGCTCCTTCCGCCCCGAGTTCCTGAACCGGCTGGACGAGATCGTGTTCTACAAGCCCCTGACAAAGGACAACGTGACCCATATCATCGATCTGATGGCCGCCGACCTGAACCGCCGGCTGGAGGACAAACAGCTCACCGTGGCCCTCACCCCGCGGCCAAGCAGGATATCATCGACAGCGCCTACGACCCCATCTACGGCGCCCGGCCCCTGCGCCGCTATCTCCAGCACACGGTGGAGACCCTTATCAGCCGGAAGATCATCGCCGACCAGGTGGAGCCCGGCTCCCGCATCACCGTGGACTGCCGGGATGGACAGCTCACCGTGGACAGCCGGGAGGTGCTCACCGGCGAGGTCATCGACGCCTGATTCCTCCCCTATTCCTCCTTTTTTTCGGCGCGGACCTGCGGGCCCGCGCCGGATTTTTTCTTCCTTCTCCCTCTCGCTCCTTGTCTTTTCCCCCGGATATGGTATATTGAGACCGGAAAAAAGCTCGGCTTTTCGGGCCGCCTGGCGGCCCATGTCAATTTTAAGGAGTGGATCTGTCATGTTAAACCGCGCGTTCCGCACCGCCCTGTGCGCCGGCGCCCTGCTTCTGGCGCTCTGCCTGCCCGCCTCCGCGGCCCAGGAGGGGATTTCTCCGTCCTGGTCAATGGGGAGGCCGTCACCTTTACCGACGCCGCCCCCCTGTTGAAGGACGGCCGTTCTTTTCCTGCCCATGGTGGAGACCTTTGACGCCCTGGGCTTCGCCCAGGGGGGATATCACCTGGGACGCCGCCACCCGCAGTGTCACCGCGGCCAAGGATGGCACCTCCATCACCCTGACCATCGACCAGAAGGAGCTCACTGTGACCCGTGGGCAGGAGGACGCCGCTGAGACGGACACCATCACCACCGATGCCGCTCCCTTCATCGACGCCGCCTCCTCCCGCACCTATGTCCCCGTGGGACTGGTGGCCGGTGCCCTGGGGTACAACGTAGGCTGGGATGCCCAGACTTCTACTGTCATCATCGACGACGTAGATGCCATCCTGGCCGCCAACTCCGAGACCTACGCCATGATGGAGCGGTATCTGGAGTACACCCAGGATCTGACCGGCGGCACCTGCAAGGTGGAGGGCAGTCTGGCAGTGGAGATGGAGCTCTCCTCCCTCATGACCGGCGGCATCCAGGGAGATTACTCCATGCTCCAGAGCGACAGCTCCGCCTTCCAGTTCAGCACAGAGCTGGATATGGAACTGTCCGCTCCTGATGCTGAGGTATCCGCCCAGATCGATCCCATCGACCTGGAACTGCGGGGCGACCTGGAGGAGGGCCTGTTCTACTTTTCCTCCGATGCACTGACCCAGATGTCCGATCCCAGCGTCACCGGCCTGTGGTTTAAGATGGATCTGAAGTCCATGATGGACCAGCTCTCCCTCCAGACCGGCCTGGACTACACCGACCTCCTGCTCATGGCCCGGGCCGCTCAGGACATGAGCTTTGCCGACTCTCTGGCCCTTATCCTGCGGGAGGTCCCCCTCACCTCCGCCTCCATGACCACTCGTGATCTCCTGGCTCTTTATAACAGCATGTTCTCCGACAGTGCCCTGGAGCAGAAGGGGACCACTTATATCTCCACCACCCAGGCGGAGGACATGGACATCACCTTTACTCTGTTCACCTCCGACTCCAAGGTCACCGGCTATTCCATGACCATGAAGGCGGACCAGGAGGGGCCATTGTGTCCGTGGACGCCTCCATGAAGGGCAAAAAGAGCTGGCTATGACCATGGAGATGAGCACGCCCGCCGTCATCGACGAGGGCCTCCGGCGTCTCCATTCCCGGCTTCACCTACACCGTGACGATGGACGGCACCTACTCCGCCTCCAGCACCCAGCCCCAGACCCAGCCCCCCGCCGGCGCCGACGTGGTGGACCTGATGGAGCAGCTGACCGTTGAGATGGATCCGGTCTCCGTCTGAGCCGCCCCGGACCATCAGCCCCCCGGCCCGCTCCCGTGTGACATCTCTCATACGGGAGCGGGCCTTTTTGACGCTGTTTTCCCCTTCCGCGGCGTATTTTTCAGCTCTGCCCCTTGGCCTGGCGCTTGTCTTTCCACCCCGGATATGATAGGATGGAGACAGGCTTCCGGGCCCGAAATCGTCTGTATTGGAGGCATCTCTATGAAGTGCGGCCGTCTTCTGCCACTCCTGCTCTCCCTCCTTCTGTCTGTCTCGCTGCTCGCTCCGGCGGCCTGGCCCGGGAGACCGAGTTCTTCCCGGACTTCCCGGGCCGGTCCCCCGCCTCGGCCCAGGACTGGAGCCCCGCCGACCCCAGCAGCTTTGACGCGGCCCGGCAGGCACTTCTGACCGCCGTCCGGGGGAGGATGCCTCAGAGCGCTCGGTCCTCTCTCTGCTGTCCAGGATGACGGACCGCTTCAACGAGCTGCTCACCGAGTACTACTTCTGCTCCCTGGACTATATGCGCTCCCCCCACCTCCTGCACCCAGGAGTATGTCCGTTACAGCTCCGTCTGCGGTCAGGCGGAGAGCGACTACCTCTCCGCCGTCCAGGAGGTGCTGAACAGCGCCTACGGCTCCGTTCTGGCCCGGCTGCTGGGGGAAGGGCAGGCTCAGTCCCTCCTGTCCACCTCCCAATACGCGGGAGGAGCTGGCCCTGCTGGAGCGTGAGACTGCTCTGGTCAACGAATACTGGGAGGCGGTGGTCCAGGAGCCCTCTGTCCAGTCCGGCGGCAGGACCTGGACCCGTGCCCAGGCGGACGCCGCCTATCTGGTGGGCTCACTGGAGGAGGATGCCTATCTGACCCTGGTGGGGGAGCTGGCCGCCGTCCGCAATGGGGTCCTCGCCCCTATCTACCTGGAGCTGGTAAAGGTGCGCGATCAGTACGCCGCCTCCAAGGGCTATGATGACTATGTCCAGTACGCCTATCAGACTGTCTACGGCCGGGACTATACGCCGGAGGAGGCCGCCCTCCTCCATCGCGCGGTCAAGGCCCTTCTGCCCCTGTCTGGAGTCCGAACTGCTGATCGCCCAGTCCCGCCTCAGCTCCCTGTCCCCCGTCCGGCTCTCCTCCCTGGAGGACATGACCCAGGAGGAGGTGCTGGACGCTGTGGAGCCCTATATGGATGCAGTCTCCAGCGAATACAGGGAACTGTACGGCTATATGCGGGACAACGGTCTCTACGATCTGGACATACTGGCCAGCTCCAGCACGCTGGGCGTCACTGTCAGCCTGCCCGCCTACCGCTCTGCCTATATCCTCCGCTCCGCCCAGGGCAGCTATCTGGACGTAAAGACCCTGATCCACGAGTTCGGCCACTTCGCCAACCACTGCCTGGCTGAGGATGAGCAGTTCTGCTACGACGTGGCCGAGACCCACTCTCAGGGGCTGGAGGCCCTGTACCTCACCTTTGCTGACAGCTTGGCGGGCCAGGCGGGCGGGGACGCCTACCGGGTGGCCATTCTCTCCGACCTGCTGGGGATGCTGTACTTCTGCATGTACGACGAGTTTGAGCAGGCGGTCTATCAGGCGGACGGCCTCACGGTGTCCGGGATGAACCGGCTCTACCGCTCTATCTCGGAGTCCTACGGCTTCCTCTACTCCATCGGCGGGGAGGAGGCCTATGACTGGGCCGCCAACTCCCAGCTGTTTGAACAGCCCTGCTACACCATCAGCTATGTGACTTCTGTTCTCAATTCCCTGGGCTCCTTGTGGACTCCGCGGAGGACTTCGATGCCGCCGCCGACACCTATCTGGCCCTGGTGGCCCAGACAGACACAGCTGGCTACCGGGACGCCGTCGCTCAGGCGGGTCTCACAGACATGCTCCAGCCCGGTGCCGCTCAGGATGTCCTGGAGGCGGTGGAGCAGTATTTCTATCGGGAGATCTGCGGTCTGTCCTTTCCCGACCTGACCGGCCACTGGTCTGCCCGCTACGCCCTGACCTGCGCCTCCTCCGGCCTCTTTTCCGGGGATGAGGCCGGCAACTTCCGCCCGGACAGCGGTGTGACCTGGGCGGAGCTGCTCACCGTGCTCTGGCAGGTGGCCGGCGCCCCCAGCTGTCCGGTCCCTGGGACGGGGCGTGGTATGCCGGCGGGGGCCAACTTCGCCCTCTCCGCCGGGCTGGTCCGTGAGGATGAGCTCCTGCCCCAGCAGGACATGACCCGGGAGGACGTGGCCCTGGTCCTCTACCGCTTTGCCCTCACTCTGGGTGCCGAGGCCCTGACGGACACCGGGGCACTGATGGCCTATCCGGACGGCGGAGAGCTCTCCGGGGAGGGCTGCCGCCGTGGCCTGGGCCCTGGAGCAGGGCATCCTGGCCGGACAGCCAGACGGGCGGCTGGACCCCGAGGGGGCCGTCACCCGGGGAGCTGTCCGTCATGCTGGCCAACTTTTCTACGCCTGATGAAAAAAAGAGGACGCCGTGGGCTGAGCCCGCGGCGTCCTTCGCGTTTTCCTCAAATCGTTTCACCCATCAGCTCAGTCAGCTCCTCGATCCTCTCTAGCGGAAAGGGCGGGAGGCACAGGGGCTTCATGGCAATGGACATGAGCTTCATGGGGCTGTCGTCCGCCGCCACGCGGTTGGAACTCAGTGCGCCGCAGCGCCGGCAGCGGTGGATCACTGCCCATTCCCCGTTCTTCCTCACCCACACCGCCACCGCATCCATGACGCTGCCGCAGTCTGATGCCCGGTCTCCCGGTTCGTTGTCCAGGTGGAGGCTGGACAGGCAGTTGGGGCAGTGGTTCCGGTGGCCGCTCCCGGCCCCATCCGATACCACCAGGCGGCCGCACGCCTTGCAGGTGAAGCTGTCTGTACAGGGGTGGGTCTTATAATATCCTTTTTCGTATTTCTGTCTTTTTATGTTCCCGATTCATGGTTTGGTCCCTCATCTCATCAAATATCATGACAGTGCCGGCACGGCCGGCCTGCACGTCTTCTGTTCAGGACAACAAAAATGGATGGCCCCGCTGGTCCCGGGCCATCCGTTTTCCCATATTGCGGCAGCAGCCATCCCTCCGGCTGCTTAGGGGACCCTGCCGCCTGACAGGCGCGGCAAAGCTCCCCCTCCCTTCGGAGACAGCTTGATGATCGATCCGCAAAATAGGCACAGCAAGACGGCCCATCCCAGCAAAAGATGAGAACCAAGTCTTTTCTTGTCCTGTTTTCAGCGGATCGCCGACATCAAGCCACCACCCTTTTCTTAAAATCGGTGACAGTATAGCACAGCCCTCCCCCTTTGTCAAATGAGGAGCGCAGAAAGCGGGCCGATCAGGGGAATACGGCTCCCGCGGTCTGTTTTTTCCCACATGAGATCATTCAGTGACCGGGGCGGACAGGTGCAAATCTCAGACTCTCCCGTCCTATATTGATCGGCCCGGCGAAAGACGCCCCCTCATCCGTCTCGGCATACGCCGCGCCACCTTCCCCAGGGGAAGGCTGGAGGAGAGGGGTGTGCCGGGCGCAGCGTCACACGACAGAGAGCTCAGGGCTCCTCTTCCAGCGGAACCGGGGCGGGCACCTTGTCCGGGGCGGTGCTGTCATAGGCACGGGAGAGTTCCTCCAGAGCCACGTCCTGGTCGGAGAGCAGGGCGGACACCTGCTCCAGGCACTTTCCCGCCTTGTCCAGCTGATCGGCGGCGTGGGAGATAGTGGCCTCCACCTCGGTGCGCAGGGCGTCGTACTCCCGGCCCACCCGGGTCATCCACTGCTCCATCTGCTGGCGCAGATGCCGGGCCTGGCTGTTGGCCTGGTCCAGCACCCCCCTGGGCCCTGCGGTGGGCCTCCAGCTCCACCCCGGCGGAGCGGTCCTTCACCGCGGCGTAGGCAGCCGCGTCCGGCTCCAGCCGGGCCACCTGCTCCCTCAGCGCCTCCGCCTCCCGGCGGCTCTCCTCCAGGGCCTGCTGCGTCTGTCGGGCGGTCTGCTCCCGCTCGCCCAGCTGGGTGCGGAGGGCGGCCAGTTCGCTTTGACTGCGCTGCACGCTGCGCAGCAGCTCTTCCTTCTCCCCCTCCAGGGCCCGCTTCTGCTCCTCCAGCGCCTGCTTCTGGGCGCAGAGCTCGTCCCGCCCCCTTCGGCCCGGCCGATGCTCTGCTCCAGCTCCTGGCGCTTCTGGGCATTTTCCCGCCAGGGTCTCCAAATAATCCAGCACATCCTGCCGGTTAAAGCCGCCGAAGACGGCGTTTCTGAACTGATGGTCCATGGGGCACCTCGTTTTCTCCGTCCCCGGACGGGAGCGGATGGTTTTGTCTGACTTTGTCTGATTCTATCACAGTCGGAGGAAAAACACAACCCTGGCCCTCTGTTTTGGAAAAAAGCCACTCCTCTCCTCCCCTTTTCTCCACAAAAACGGGGAATTTCCCTCCCTTTTCATTGACGGAGGGGAGGCGGATGATATACTATTATAGTTTTATTTTGAAATGATCTTATCCAGAGAGGTGTGTGCCTGTTATGTGGGTTTCCGACCGGTGGACGGACTATGAGCTCATCGACTGCGGCCGTGGGGAGAAGCTGGAGCGCTGGGGGGGGACCAGCTGCTGGTGCGGCCAGACCCCCAGGCCATCTGGAACACGCCCCGGACCCATCCGGGCTGGAAGCATCCCCACGGGCGGTATGCCCGCTCCTCCAGCGGCGGGGGGGGCAGTGGCAGAACAAAGCCATGCCCGAGCGCTGGACCGTCTCCTACGGCAGCCTCACCTTCAACATCAAGCCCATGAACTTCAAGCATACGGGATTGTTCCCGGAGCAGGCGGCCAACTGGGACTTTGCCATGGAGCAGATCCGCCGGGCGGGACGGCCTATCCGGGGTGCTGAACCTGTTCGCCTACACCGGCGGGGCCACGGTGGCCTGCGCCGCCGCCGGGGCCAGCGTGTGCCACGTGGACGCCGCCCGGGGCATGGTGTCCTGGGCCCGGGAGAATGCCAGGAGCTCTGGACTGGAGGACGCCCCCATCCGCTGGATTGTGGACGACTGCGCCAAGTTCGTGGAGCGGGAGATCCGCCGGGGGCGGAAGTACGACGCCATCATCATGGACCCGCCCAGCTACGGCCGGGGCCCCTCCGGCGAGGTGTGGCGGCTGGAGGAGAACCTGTACCCCTTTGTGGAGCTGGTTCCGGGGTGCTGTCCGACGAGCCCCTGTTTGTGATCCTCAACTCCTATACCACCGGCCTGGCCCCCAGCGTAGCCACCTATATTCTGGAGACCCTGCTCTCCCGGAAATTCGGCGGCCGCACCGACAGCCAGGAGCTGGGCCTCCCCCGTCACCGAGAGCGGCCTGGCCCTGCCCTGCGGCGCCACCGGGCGCTGGAGCAGATCTTGACCAGTTAGGAGTTATGGGCGCGGCCGTTCACTGCCGCCCTCTCCAGCTCCCGAAAAAAAAATTCTCAATTGCCAACTTCTCATTCCTGACTCAAAACAAGGGGTGTTTTGATTGAAAGACGCGATCATCCGCGCGGAAGCTCTCCGCTTCTCCTACACCTCCGCCGAGGGCGTCGCCCCCGTCGTGCTGGACGGGGTGGACCTGTCCATCCAGGAGGGCACTTTTTGTGGCTGTTCTGGGCCACAACGGCAGCGGCAAATCCACCCTCGCCAAGCACATGAACGCCATCCTGCTGCCCTCCGGCGGAAAAGTGTACGTGGATGGCATGGACACCACTGATGAGGCCCGGCTGCTGGACATCCGCCGCACGGTGGGCATGGTGTTTCAGAACCCGGACAACCAAATTGTGGCCAACGTGGTGGAGGAGGATGTGGCCTTCGCACCGGAGAATCTTGGGGTCCCCCCCGCCGAGATCCGGGAGCGGGTGGACGACGCCCTGAGGGCGGTGGGGATGTATGAGTTCCGGGAGCACGCCCCCCATCTCCTCTCCGGCGGCCAGAAGCAGCGCATCGCCATCGCCGGGGTCATCGCCATGCAGCCCCGGTGCATTGTGCTGGACGAGCCCACCGCCATGCTGGACCCCATCGGCCGGGCCGATGTGATGCGCACCATCCGGGATCTGAACCGGAAGAAGGGGGTCACCGTGGTCCTGATCACCCACCACATGGACGAGGCCGCTCAGGCAGACCGCCTGGTGGTCATGGCCAAGGGCAGGGTCATTGCCGACGGCCCCCCGCGGCAGGTGTTCCAGGACGTGGAGGGCCTGCGCTCCGTGGGGCTCACTGTCCCTGACACCACTCAGCTGTTGTGGGAACTGCGGCAAGAGGGGCTGGACGTCCCCCTGGACGCCCTCAGCGACGAGGAGTGCGCCCAGGCTCTCTGTCAGCTGCTGAACGCTGCATCAAAGAAAGGAAGCCAGCCATGAACAGTACAGAGAGAAGCACCCGGGTCTTTGCGGGCATCGCCGCATTTCTGGTGGTCTTTTCTGCCCCCAGGCTGCTGCTGGAGATGTTTGATAACAGCTTTCCCACGGTACTGCTGGGACTGACCGCTCTGGCCGCCGCGTGGGCGGTCGTGTGTCTGGTCTCCCTCCGGCAGCGGGTCAAGCGGCTGGAGATGCAGGCCCGCCATCTCCAGGCCCAGCTGGATGATCTGGCAAAACAGACCGGCGTCCTGCCGTAACTGTGATATTTTCGGGCGCGACCCCGCGGGGCGTGCACCACTTCACTGAAAAAGGATGGAACACAACGGATGGAAGCAATTCTGGAGACCAAAAGCTCTCCCACATTTACAGCGCCGGCACCCCTTCGAGCGGGGGGGCGCTGCTGGAAGTGGACTTCACCGCCTACGCCGGGGAATACCTGGGCATCATCGGTCACACCGGCTCCGGCAAGTCTACCCTGATCCAGCACCTCAACGGGCTGCTCAAGCCCACCTCCGGCCAGGTGCTCTTCCAGGGGGGAGGACATCTGGGCGGATGCCAAGCGCACTCGTCAGACCCGGTTTCAGGTGGGGCTGGTGTTCCAGTATCCGGAGTACCAGCTCTTTGAAGAGACGGTGTACAAGGATATCGCCTTCGGCCCCAAAAACATGGGCCTGGACGAGAAGGAGGTTGACCGCCGGGTGCGGGAGGCCGCCTATTTTGTGGGGCTGCGGGACGACCAGCTGGAAAAGTCCCCCTTTGAGCTCTCCGGCGGCCAGAAGCGGCGGGTGGCCATCGCGGGGGTCATCGCCATGGAGCCCAGGGTGCTCATTCTGGACGAGCCCACTGCCGGCCTGGACCCGGAGTGGGAGTGGAGTCCATCCTGGGAAATATCCGGGACTATCACACGGCACAAAACGCCACCATTATCCTCGTTTCCCACTCCATGGAGGAGGTGGCCCGGACGGTGGACCGGCTGGTGGTGATCAACGACGGCCCATCCCCTTTCAGGGCCCGCCCCGGGAGGTGTTCCGCCACGGTGCGGAACTGGAGCGCATGGGGCTGGGCGTGCCCCAGATGACCCGGGTGTTCAGCCGTCTGCGGGCCATGGGCGTGGACATCGACGCCTCCGTCTACACCATCCCCAGGCCAAGGAGACCATTCTGCGCAGGCTTCGGGAAAAGGGGGTGGAGTAAATGGCACTGAAGGATATCACCCTGGGCCAGTATTTCCCCGGAAACTCCCTGGTCCACCGCCTGGACCCCCGCACCAAGCTGATCGCGGTGGTGCTGTATATCGTGGCTCTGTTCCTGGCCAAGTCCTTTGTCACTTACGGCATCATGTTCCTGCTGCTGGCCGTGTCCATCGCCGTCTCCAAGGTGCCGGTGAAGTCCATTTTCCGGGGCATGAAGCCGGTGGTGTTCATCGTCATCTTCACCGCCATCCTCAACCTGTTCTACACGCCGGGGGACACGGTGCTGGTCCGCTTCTGGATCTTCACCATCACGCTGGAGGGCGTGTTCAACGCTTTCTTCATGGTGGTCCGCATCCTGATGCTCATTGCCGGCACCTTCCTGCTGACCTACACCACCTCCCCCATCCTGCTCACCGACGGGCTGGAGAACCTGCTGGGCCCGCTGAAAAAAATCCATATCCCGGTCCATGAGCTGGCCATGATGATGTCCATTGCCCTGCGGTTTATCCCTTTGCTCATTGATGAGACGGACAAAATTATGTCTGCCCAGCGGGCCCGGGGGCAGACTTTGAAAGCGGCAACCTGATCCAGCGGGCCAAGGCGCTGATCCCCCTGCTTGTCCCTCTGTTCATCTCCGCCTTCCGGCGGGCGGACGAGCTGGCCACCGCCATGGAGTGCCGCTGCTACCACGGCGGCGAGGGCCGCACCCGCCTGCGCCAGCTGAAATACCGGCACAATGACGCGGCCGTCATCCTGCTCTTCCTGGTCCTCACGGCGGGGTGGGGGTGCTGGGCCGCTTCGGGCTGTGAGCCCTCACTCCTCCAGCATCAGCCCGGCGGCCAGCTCCCGCCGCAGCCCCAGCCCGAAGAGGTAGCAGGCGTCGAGCTGCTGGGCCATATAGTCGTTCAGCTTCTCCTCAAATTCGTTATAGAGGTCGTACCCCAGCCGGTCCGCCACCTGCCGGGCGATCTGGAGATATTCCCGCTCCGCCCTGACATAATCGGGGATGGAATTACAGAATGTATATAGTTCCTCTGGCAAGTTCGGATTGTCAGAAAACATTATTTTCAACATCTGCTCCATGATTTGCTCCTCCCAAAAATGCGTATAAAACGCGTTTATTAATCATATAATAAACGCGTTTTACGCGCATGTCAAGAGGAATGAGGTATTTATGGCAAAATTTTTCAGAAAGACTTCGGGAATTGCGAAAAGAACGCGGCTTGAAGCAGCGGGAAATGGCTGAGATCTGCGGTTTGAAGCTGCGCGGTTATCAGCAGTACGAATATAACGAAAGCTACCCGGAAGTCCCGGGTCTGGTGGCCCTGGCGGACTTCTTCGGCGTCAGCCTGGACTATCTCATGGGCCGCAGCGACAAGCGGGAGATCAGCCGCTGACCGCCCCCGAAAAAGACAAGATCCGCCCCCTTTGGTGATAAAATGGAACGAAACATTGCCTTAAAACTGATGTATGTGGGCACCGCCTACCACGGCTGGCAGGTGCAGAAAAACGCCGCCACCGTGGCCGAGACGCTGGAAAAGGCCCTGTCCTCAGTGGTGTGCCACCCGGTGAAGGTTACCGGAGCGGGCCGCACCGACGCCGGGGTCCACGCTCGGGTATATGTGGCCAACTTCCGCACCACCTCCGGCATCCCGTGGGACCGGTTGCCCCTGGCGGTCAACACCCGCCTGCCCAACGACATCGTGGTGGTCCGGGCCGTCCAGGTGCCCATGGAATTCAACGCCATCGGCTCCTGCCGGAAAAAAGGAGTACACCTACCGCATCTATAACTCCCGCCTGGGCAACCCCTTCTATGTGGACCGGGCCTGGTTCTACCCCAAGCATCTGGACGAGTCGGTGATGCAGCGGGCCGCCAGACAGTTCGTGGGCACCCCGACTTTCGGGCGGTGCGCTCCGTGGGCACCGAGACCCGCACCACCGTGCGCACCGTCCACTACTTCCAGGTGGAGCGGAAGGGGAGCTGATCGAGTGCCGGGTGTGCGCCGACGGCTTCCTCTACAACATGGTCCGGGCCATGGTGGGCACCATCGTCTATGCCGCCGAGGGCAAGCTGGCCCCGGAAGACATCCCCGCCATTCTGGATTCGGGAAACCGCACCTCGCCGGCCCCACCGTCCCACCCGGCGGGCTGTATATGACCAGGCTGTGGTATGACGAGGACGTTGTGTAGAGGGGGCCTGGCGCCCCCTCCCGCCCCGGGGGAGAGAGGTAACATGAAGGATCAGACAACAAAGCAGGCATCCGCCTCCCAAAAACCGAATATTCTGGTCCGGCTGCTGGCTCTGCTGGTCACCGCCGCTTTGGCCCTGGGAGCCCTGACCCTGGTGGTCTACCGGGACCAGTTCAACCTGGACGCGGTGAAGCGCTGGCTCGCCCTGCGCTCTGTGGAGACCGACGCCTCCGGCGCCGCCGCCCCCTTCACCCACGCGGGCGGGGACAGCATCTCCTTCGCCTATCTGAAGGGGGCATCCTTCAGTGCTCCGCCGCCGGCGCCCACTACTACTCCTTCTCCGGCGACCAGTACGCTGAGGAGGTCACCCCCTCAGCCAGCCCGTCCTGTCCTCCTCCTCCTCCGCAGGCGTGGTCTATGACGCCGGCGGAGAGAGCCTGTTTCTCTTTCAGGACGGTCAGGAGGCCTTTTCCCTGGACGTGGACGGCACCCTCCTCTCCGCCCGGGTCAACGACAGCGGCTGGCTGGCTGTTACCGCCCAGCAGAGCGGCTATAAGGGCTCAGTCACGGTGTACAACGTCAACAGCACCAGCCGGAAGGAGATCATCCAGCTGAACTTTTCCAGCGTGTTCGTGGCCGACGCCGCTGTCTCTCCGGACAGCAAGACGGTGGCCGTGATCACCATCGGGCAGGAGAACGGCTCCTTTTTCAGTCAGCTCCTCCTCTATCCGGTGGACAGCAGTGAGCCCTCCGCCACCCTCTCCCTGGGCAACCTGGCGGTGCTGGACCTGGACTATGAGGCGGAGCAGCTGTGGGTTCTGGGGGAGGACCGCCTGCTCTCGGTGGCCGCCGACGGCTCCGATTATGAGACCTACTCCTTTGGCCGCAGCTACCTCAAGGGCTGCCACCTGGGCGGGGACGGCTTCGCAGTGCTCCTGCTGGGCCGCTACCAGGCCGGCGGCGCCGAGCAGGTGCTCACCATCGACCCCCAGTGCCAGCTCATCGCCCAGGCCCCCCTCCGGGGCAGGTGCTCTCCTTCTCCGCCGCCGGGCGCTACCTGTCCCTGCTCACCGGCAGCGGCCTGAGATCTACACCCGGGACATGTCCCTCTACCGCGCCCTGGAGGACACCCAGGACGGCCGCTTCACCGCCCTCTCCCCCAACGGCAGCGCCCTGCTGGCCGACAGCCAGCAGGCCTGGCTCTATATCCCCTCCTGAGTTCCCTTTTCTCCTGATCCAAGCGAGGTATTTTGATGTCTTTTGTGATTTTTGATGTTGTCATCCTCATCCTGCTCCTCCTCACCGCCTGGAAGGGCTACCGCCGCGGCTTTGTGCTAACGCTGTGCTCCCTGCTGGCCGTCTTTGTGGCCTTCATCGGCGCCACCGTCATCTCCAGCCAGCTGGCCCGGCCCATGAGCCGCCTGATCCAGCCCGCTCTGGAGCGGAGCATCACTCAGGTGCTGGAGGAACAGACCCATGCGGTGCTCCCCCCGCCTGAGACCTCCGAGGCCTCTCAGCCCCCCGCCCTTTCGGACGCCTTCAGCGGGGAAGAGGGCCAGGAAGGCGAGGAGGACTGGCTCGCCCAACTCCCCTGGACGAGGTCCTGGACGCCCTTCAGGCCTCCAGCCTGTACCAGCACTTTATCCAGCCCATCCAGGACGCCATCCAGGATGGGGTGATGGAGGTCACTACCTCCGCCGCCCGGGCGGTGGAGGATTATCTGGCCCTGGAGCTGACCCGGATGTTCCTCTTCCTGGTCTCCTTTGCCCTGGTCCTGCTTCTCTGGCTGCTGCTGAGCCGGGTGCTGGACCTGGCCTGCAAGCTGCCTGTCCTGTCCACCCTGAACCACTGGAGCGGCGCCGCCCTCGGGCTGGTGAAGGGGGACTGATCGTGTTCATCCTCTGCTGGCTCCTGAGGGGCCCCTGATCTCCCAGGAGGCGGTGGAGGGACGGTGCTCCTCCGCTTTTTCTGCACCCACACCCCTCTCTCCTGCTGGCGCCCCTGCTCTTTCGTTGAGTTTCTCTCTGTGTGCCCAGCCTTTTCTTGCGAATTCACGACAAGTTCACATTTCGGGGTTATCCTGTCTTTGTTCCAAAAATTTCTCTCTCCCGGAAGGAGTGTTTGCATAGATGCAACCCACCATGTGCAGCCGCTGCCACAAGCATGTGGCGGTGGTCTTTATCACCAAATTGGAAGGCGGCCAGTCCAAGAATGAGGGACTGTGCCTCAAGTGCGCCAAGGAGCTAGGCATCAAGCCCATCGACGATATGATGAAGAAAATGGGCATCACCGACGAGGACCTGGACAACCTCACCAACGAGATGATGTCCGCTTTCGGCGGAGCCGAGGGCCTGGAGGGACTGATGCCCCAGGACCGGGGAGGACGGGGACGAGGACGACGGACGCACCGCCACCTTCCCCTTCCTGAACCAGCTTTTTCGGCGCCGCCGCCGGCGGGGGATGCCGAGCCCAAGAAGGACGCCGCCCCCGGCCGGACAAGAACGGCGGCAAGGGGCAGGAGCGCCCCGTGAAGCGGAAGTTTTTGGACAGCTACTGCATCTCCCTGACCCAGCGGGCCAAGGAGGGGAAGCTGGATAAAATCATTGGCCGTGACCGGGAGCTGGACCGGGTCACTCAGATTTTGAACCGCCGCCAGAAGAACAACCCCTGTCTCATCGGTGAGCCCGGCGTGGGCAAAACGGCCATCGCCGAGGGTCTGGCCCAGCGGATCGACCAGCGCGACGTGCCCTACAAGCTCCAGGACAAGGAGGTCTATCTGCTGGACCTAACCGCCCTGGTGGCGGGCACCCAGTTCCGGGGCCAGTTTGAAAGCCGAATGAAGGGCCTTATCGAAGAGATCCGGAAGCTGGGCAACATCATCCTGGTCATTGACGAGGTCCACAACATCGTGGGCGCCGGCGATGCCGAGGGCTCCATGAATGCCACCAACATTCTCAAGCCCGCCCTGAGCCGGGGGGAGATCCAGGTCATCGGAGCCACCACCCTCAACGAATACCGCAAGCACATCGAGAAGGACACCGCCCTGGAGCGGCGCTTCCAGCCCGTCATCGTGGAGGAGCCCTCCATTGAGGACAGCGTGAAGATCATCGAGGGCATTGCCCCCTACTACGAGGCCTACCACCAGGTCGTCATCTCCCCGGAGATGTGCCGCCTGGCCGTCACCATGAGCGAGCGGTATATCACCGACCGCTATCTGCCCGACAAGGCCATCGACCTCATCGACGAGGCCTGCTCCAATGTGAACCTGGAGAACCGCACTCTGGCCCGCCGGGCCGAGGTGGATAAGGAGCTGGCCGACCTGGACAAGGAGAAAGAGGTCATGATGGCCGCCGCCACCGAGGAGTCCTATGCCCGGCTTGCCGCCATCCGCAGCCAGGAGCTTCGGCTGGAGCAGGAGAAGGGACAGCTGGACGCCGCCCCCACCCCGCCCTGACGCTGGAGCATCTGGCCAACGTCATCGAGCTGTGGACCAACATCCCCGCCAGCCGCATCCAGGAGCCAGAGTATCAGCGCCTGGCCCAGCTGGAGGAGCGGCTGAAGCAGCACATCATCGGTCAGGATGAGGCGGTCCACGCCGTCTCCTCCGCCATCCGGCGGGGCCGTGTGGGCATCAGCCCCAAGCGCAAGCCGGTGTCCTTCATCTTTGTCGGCTCCACCGGCGTAGGCAAGACCGAGCTGGTCAAACAGCTGGCCGCCGACCTGTTCAACACGCCGGAGTCCCTCATCCGACTGGATATGTCCGAGTTTATGGAGAAGCACGCGGTCTCCCGCATCATCGGCTCCCCCCGGGGTATGTGGGCTATGACGAGGCGGGCCAGCTGACAGAGAAGATCCGCCGCAAGCCCTACTCCGTCATTCTCTTCGATGAGATCGAGAAGGCCCACCCTGACGTGCTCAACATCCTGCTCCAGATCCTGGATGACGGCCGGATCACCGACGCCCACGGCCGGACGGTGAACTTTGAAAATACAGTCATCGTCATGACCTCCAACGCCGGCAGCAACACCAAATCGGGCTCTGTGGGCTTCGCCCGCACCGCCAATGAACAGGGCAGGGAGCGGGCCATGAAGGCTCTTCAGGAGTTCCTGCGGCCCGAGTTCATCAACCGGGTAGACGAGATCGTCTACTTCAACCAGCTCACCGAGGACAACTTCAAGGCCATCGCCGCCCTGATGCTCCAGGAGCTCCAGGACTCCCTGGCCGAGAAGGGCATCGTCTTCACCTGGCAGGACAGCCTGCTGGACTATCTGGTGAAAAAGTCCTATTCCGCCGCCTACGGCGCCCGCAACCTGCGCCGCCTGATCCAGAAGGAGCTGGAGGATGCCATCGCCTCCCGCATCATCGACAGCTGGCAGCACCCGGTCGCCCGGCTGGATGCCTCCTCCGACGGCGAGCAGCTGGTCCTGTCCGCCCTGTAAAGATCTAAGTCCTTTTGCGTCCCTCTGGCGGCGCTGCCGCCGCCATCTTTCTCCCCAAGAGCGTGTGGACACAAAAAGGGGCCCGGAACGACATCAAAAAACGCCCGGCAGTCTGTGACTGCCGGGCGTTTTTTGTTTTCAGGACCGCGCTCAGCCCTTGGCGATGGCGGCGGTATCCATAGCGATCATAAGCTCCTCATTGGTGGGGATCAGCAGCACCTTCACCTTGGAGTCGGCGGCGGAGATGACGGTCTCCTTCCCCCGGACACTGTTGGCCTCGGCGTCCATCTTGACCCCCATGAACTCCAGGTCGGAAGCGATGGCCAGGCGCTGGGAGGCGGAGTTCTCGCCCACGCCGGCGGTGAAGATGATGGCATCCACGCCGCCCATGGCGGCGGCATATGCGCCAATGTACTTCTTCACCCCGTAGTTGAACATATCCACCGCCAGGCCAGCCCGCTCGTTGCCTTCCTTGTGGGCGTTCTCCAGCTCACGGAAGTCGGAGGACACGCCGGACACGCCCTGCACGCCGGACTTCTTGTTCAGGATAGACACCATCTCCTTGATGTCATAGCCGTACTTGCCCATGATATACTCCAGGATGCCGGCGTCCAGGTCGCCGGAGCGGGTGCCCATGGGGAGTCCGGCCAGAGGGGTGAAGCCCATGGTGGTGTCCACGCTCCTGCCCCCATCGATAGCGGTGACGGAGGAGCCATTGCCCAGGTGGCAGGAGATCAGCTTGAGCTCCTCGATGGGCTTGCCCAGCATGGCGGCGGCGCGGCCGGCTACGTACTTGTGGCTGGTGCCGTGGAAGCCGTAGCGGCGGACCTTGTCCTTCTCATAGTACTCGTAGGGCAGCGCGTACATGTAAGCCTTGGCGGGCATGGTCTGGTGGAAGGCGGTGTCAAACACGGCCACCTGGGGCACGTCCTTGCCCATGACGGCGGTGCAGGCGTTGATGCCGGTGATGTTGGCGGGGTTGTGAAGGGGCGCCAGAGGGATGCACTCCTCCAGAGCCTTCATCACCTCGTCGGTGATGAGGACAGACTGGTTGAAAGCCTCGCCGCCGTGGACCACCCGGTGACCCACCGCGTCGATCTCCTTCATGGAGGAGATGACGCCGTTGTCCGGGTCCACCAGGGCGGACAGCACGGCCTTGATGGCCTCGGCATGGGTGGGCATGGCCACGTCGATAGCGTCCAGCACCTGCTTGCCCTCCATCTGGGGCTTATAGGTGAACTTGCCGTCGATGCCGATGCGCTCGCAAAGGCCCTTGGCCAGCACCTGCTGGGTCTCGGGGTTGAGCAACTGATACTTCAGGGAGGAGCTGCACGCGTTGATGACGAGCATATTCATGGGGAACGATATCCTTTTTCACAGTTTTTGTTGCCTATCTGGGCGGAATGTACTAAACTGTATCTGTACCTGATGGAATCATTCTACTGCTTTTTCCCTGGAGGACAACCATTTTTTTGGATTTCATCATACATTTTTTCAAGCATCTCCATACAGACATCCTATCAGACAGGGGGCGTTCCGTTTGAAAACTGCCGGTATCGTAGCCGAATACAATCCCTTCCACACTGGCCACGCCTATCAGATCGCCCGCACCCGGGGGCTCCTGGGTGCGGACTGCGCCGTCGTCGCTGTCATGAGCGGCAACTGGGTCCAGCGGGGGGCGCCTGCGCCGCAGCGGACAAGTGGACCCGGGCGGGCTGGGCCCTGGCCGGGGGGCGGACCTGGTGCTGGAGCTGCCCACAGTGTGGGCGGCCTCCTCCGCCGAGTCCTTTGCTACGGGCGCCGTTGCCCTGCTCCGGGCCTGCGGCGTGGTGGACGTCCTCTCCTTCGGCAGCGAGAGCGGGGACCCGGCCGCCCTGGCCGCGGCGGCCGCCTGCCTGGACAGCGAGGCATACCGGGCGGGCCTGAGCCGCTTTCTGGACGAAGGGATGCCCTTCGCCGCCTGCCGCCAGGCTGTGGTGGCGGCCCTGCTGGGATCGGAGCGGGCGAAGGTCCTCTCCCGTCCCAATGACAACCTGGGGTGGAGTACCTGCGGGCCGCCTCCGCCCTGGGCTGGTCCCCCCAGGTGCTGGCGGTCCCCCCGCCAGGGAGCGGGCCACGACGCCCCGCGCCCCGCGGAGGGCTTCGCCTCCGCCTCCATCCTCCGGGAGTGGATTGCCGCCGGCCGGCGGGACCTGGCAGACTGTTTCCTGCCCGCCCCTGGCCGGAGGAGCTGGAGCCCGCCTCCCTGTCCCACCTGGAGCGTGCCCTCCTGGCCCGTGTCCGCTCTCTGTCCCAGGCGGAGTGGGCCCTCCTCCCGGACTCCGGTGTGGAGGAGGGGCTTCCCGCCCGGCTCGTCCAGGCAGGGAAGCAGGGCCCTGTCTGTGGAGGAATTTCTCACCCTGGCCAAGACCAAGCGGTACTCCCACGCCCGCCTGCGCCGTCTCCTGCTGTGGGCCTTGCCCTGGGCCTGACCGCCGCCGACCGCCCGGCTGCCCCGCCCTACCTCCGGGTTCTGGGCTTCACCCCACGGGGGCAGGAGCTCCTGCGGGCCATGAAGGGAGCGGCCTCCCTTCCCATCCTCACCAAGCCGGCCCACGCCCGGTCCCTGGACGGGCCGGGCCGCAGACTCTTCCAGCTGGAGGCCCGCTGCACCGACCTGTACGGCCTGTGTTTCTCCACTCCCCGCCCCGGCGGACTGGAGTGGACCACCGGCCCCGTCCTGATCTGACCCGTCCCAGGAGGTCCCATGGAAACCAAGGAAAAAAACCACCCGCCGCCTGCGTCCGCTCCTACCCCTGCTCCCCCCTGTCCTGCTCTCTCTTCTCTTCTACCTGTTTCGGGGCCGTCAGGCCCTGATGGACGGCTGGGTCATCCATGTCATGGCACCGGCGGAGCAGCTTCTGGGCCGCCTGTCTGCCCCCGCTTCCCTTCTCCCTGGCGGAGGTGCTGGTCACGGTCTTTCTCACCGCCTGCGCTCTCTGCCTCATCCGCGGCACGGTGCTGGCCGTCCGGCTCCACGCCCGCATGAGCTGGGCCGGCGGCTGGTCTGCCTGCTCTGTGCCCTGCTTTGGGTATGGACCGGCTACTGCTGGCTTTGGTCTGCGGGCTACTCCTCCGCCTCCTTCGCAGAAAAGAGCGGTCTGGAGACCCGGCCCTACACCGTGTCCACCCTGGCCCAGGTCACGCTGTACTTTGCCTGCCAGGCCGCAGACCTCTCCACCCAGATGGTCCGAGACAGCGAGGGCCACTTCGCTGAGGATCTGGACGACTGTTTCCGCCGGGGAGTCTCCGTCTATGAGGAGCTGGAGCAGAAGCTCCCCTGTCTGGCTATGCCCTCCGTGCCCTGCAAGCCCATGTTCTTCTCCCGGCTGCAGAGCATGATGGGCTTCACCGGCGTCTACTTCCCTTTCACCGGCGAGGCCAATGTCAACGTGGACGCTCCCGCCTGCCTGGTGCCGGCCACCATCGCCCACGAGATGTCCCACCAGCGGATGGTCTTCTCCGAGCTGGAGGCCAATTTTGTGGGCATCGCCGCGGCGGTGTCCTGCGGCGATCCGGTGTTCCAGTACTCCGGATGGCTGATGGGCCTGATCCAGCTGTGCAACGCCCTCTACGCCGTCTCCCCGGATCTGTGGTATCAGATCGCGGCGGCCTCCTTTACACCGGAGCTGTCCACCGATTGGGAGGACAACAACGCCTATTGGCGTGCTCTGGAGTCCCCCGTGGAGGAGGCCGCTGCCCAGACCTTTGACACCTTTCTGAAGAGCAACGGCCAAGATCTGGGCATCCAGTCCTACGGTGCCTGCGTGGACCTGCTGGTGACCTGGTTCGGCGACGAAGCCGGCGCCTTCTGAGCCCTGACGGGCGGAGTGTTCTTCTCCCTTCTGCCGGGGCAAAAAAGAGACTTTCCCCGCTATCCGTTTACAAATCCCCGCCATCGCGCTATAATAATATGATTCGATCCACTCTGATGAAATTTGAGGTATCCCATGAAACGACCCATTTTATCCATGCTCCTGTCCGTCCTGCTCCTGCTTCCCGGCTGCACCCAGGCCCCTCGGGCTCCTCCCAGGAGGAGGGGCTGACCGTCCTGGCCACCACCTATCCGGTCTATCTCTTCGCCCGGACCGTTGCCCAGGGCGTGGAGGGCGTCACCGTGGAGCGGCTGAACACCGGCTCTGTGAGCTGCCTCCACGACTATACCCTGTCGGTGGACGACATGAAAAAGATCGAGGGTGCGGATGTCATCGCTATGAACGGCGCCGGGCTGGAGGACTTTATGGATGACGCCCTGGCCGCCTCCAGCGCGGCGGTCATCGACTGCTCTCAGGGGGTGGCGCTGCTTGAAAACGCGGACCACATCCACGAGGAGGGGAGACGGTGGCCACGACCACGGCCACTGGGACCCCCACTACTGGATGGACCCGGGAAACGCCGCCGTCATGGTGCGCAATCTCCAGGAGGGGCTTCGCCCTGGCGGACCCGGACCACGGAGACGCCTACGCCCGCAATGGGAGGAGGCCGCCGGCCAGCTGCCCAGCTTTGCCGGCGACTGCACCCAGGCCCTGGAGGGGGCAGAAGGCGCGGCCCTCATCACCTTCCACGACGGCTTCCGCTACTTTGCCCAGGCACTGGGCCTGCCCCTGCTGGCCTCCATCGAGGAGGAGGCGGGCAGCGAGGCCAGCGCCATGGAGATCAATGAGATCACCCAGCTGGTGAAGGAGCACCAGCTGCCCGTCATCTTCACCGAGGTCAACGGCTCTGACGCCACCGCCAACGCCATCTCCCGGGAAACCGGCTGTCAGGTGGCCCAGCTCACCATGCTCATGGACGGCCCAGAGGGGGGACCTGTCCACCTATCTGGAAGGCGTGCGGAGCAACGTGAACACCATCGTATCCTTCTTCGGGGGAGAGGAGTTGGATCAGCTGTGAGAAAGATCAAGCACGGCAGGCTGGCCGGGGGGCTGCTCCGACGCCTGCTGCCTGAAGCTGGAGGGCCTGTCGGTCCACATCCAAGGGGAGGACATCCTGGAGGATGTGTCCTTCCACCTCCACTGCGGGAGATCGTGGCCCTCATCGGTCCCAACGGGGCGGGCAAATCCACCCTGTTCCGCAGCATCCTGGGGCAGATGCCATACTCCGGCACCATCACCTTCTCCCCTGCCGGCGGGCCTGCCGTCCGGCTGTCCGACGGGGCCAACGCTCCCCTCGCCGCCCGGGGACCCGCCCCTCATCGGCTATGTGCCCCAGTCCCCAGCTTTGACCGGGGGACCCGGTGAGCGTGCTGGACTTCTTCGCCGCCGCCGTCACCCGCTGGCCTGTCTGCCTGCCCGTGCCCAGGCGCCACCGGGAGCTGGTGGCCCGCTGTCTGGCCCGGGTCCACGGAGAGGACCTGCTGGACCGGCCCATGGGCGGCCTATCCGGCGGTCAGCTCCAGCGGGTGCTTCTGGCCCTGGCGCTGGAGCCGGTGCCCCACATCCTGATCCTGGATGAGCCCCTGTCCGGCGTGGACGTCGAGGGGGAGCACCAGCTGCTGGACATGCTGGACGAGCTGCGCACCGAGTACGACCTGTCCATCTTCCTGTCCACCCACGACTTTGCCACCCTGGGCCAGTTTGCCGACAAAGTCATCCTCCTCAACCGCCGGGTGCTCAAGTCAGGCCCGCCGGACGAGGTGCTCTCCTCCCCGGAATTTTATGAGACCTTCCACCTGCGGGTGGGGAAAGGGGGACAGGCATGATGGAGCTCTGGTACGCACTGGTGGACCTTCTGCCCTTTGAGTGGGCCCAGCCCGGTTCCATGTACTTCATGAAAAACGCCCTGCTGGCGGTGCTTGTCATCTCCCCTCTGTTCGGCATCCTGTCCACCATGGTGGTCCACAGCCGCATGTCCTTCTTCTCCGACGCTTTGGGTCACTCCGCCTTCACCGGCATGGCCATCGGTGCCCCTTTGCGGCTTCTCCGAGCCCACCTGGGCCGCCGTCCTCTTCTCCCTGGTCTTTGCCCTGCTTTTCAACTTTGTCCGCCGCCGCACCCGGCTGGCCAGCGACACGGTCATCGGGGTGTTCTCCTCCACCGCCGTGGCCTTGGGCATCTTCCTGTCCACCCTGAACGGCCGCTCCTTCACCAAGTTCAATAACCTGCTCATCGGCGACATCCTGTCGGTGGAGCCCGGCAAGATCGGCCTGCTGGCCCTGATCCTGCTGCTGGTGCTGGCCCTGTGGGGGCTGTCCTTCAACCAGCTGATGCTCTCTGCCGTCCATCCCGCCCTGGCCGACAGCCGGGGTATCCGGGTGTTCTGGCAGGAGACGGTGTTCTCCATCGCCATCGCCGTGGTGGTCACCCTGTCCATGACCTGGGTGGGCCTGCTGGTCATCAACTCCCTGCTGGTCCTCCCCGCCGCCGCGGCACGGAACATCTCCCGGAACATGTTCCAATACCACCTGTGCTCCCTGCTCTTCGCGGTGGGCGCCGGGATTGCCGGGCTGATGACCTCCTACTACATGGGCCCCTCCGCGGGTGCGTCCATCACCCTGTACCTGGCCGGCATCTTTCTGGTCACCTTCCTGCTGCGAAAGCGGGATGAACTCCCAAGAGAAAAGCGCCGTCCGGCATCTGTTTAGATGCCGGGCGGCGCTTTGCGCTCCTCTATGGCAATTCAGCGGAGCCTAGATCCCCGCCGCTCCTCCCACAGCTGCAGCAGCTTCCAGGCCGCCCAGCCGCAGAACAGGCCTACCAGTGCCCCTGCGATCACATCGCTGGGGGTAGTGGACCCCACATACAGGCGGGACAGGCCCATGCACACCGCCAGCACCAGCCCGGTCCACCTCATCCATCTCCTGGGCAGCGCCCGCCACCAGGCGGATGCTGCCGCAAAGGCAGCACAGGTATGCCCTGAGGGAAAGGAGTTGGGGTCCGGCTCCTGGATCAGCGGCACCAGCCCCGCCACATCCAGCCAGGGGCGGGGGGGCCACCACATGCTTGAGGACCACGTTGGTACACAGCAGCCCCAGCACCATGGCCGCCAGGGCCGCCACCCCCGCTTTCCGGGTAGGCTTCCAGCACAGCATGGCTAGAGAGCACGATCCACATCAGGCCGGTGTTGCCCAGTGTAGTATATCCCTCTACGATGGGGTCCAACAGTCCCCGCAGGTTCTCCTGGATCCAGAGCAAGGCCCCTCCATCCAATGTCTGAAGCACGGATAACATGGAAAAACTTCCTGCCTTTCCTTCCCTTTGACCCGCCGGGGCCCCGGGACTAATAATAAAGTGAGATATGACCGGTCAAAGCCCGACCGGCCGGCAGGGATATTATACCCTGCTCCCGGGCCCGAGGCAAGCCGTTTTTGTTAGATCATGAGAACACGGGAGGTCCTCCCTTTTGAAGCAAGTCGTCTGTCTCTCCACCGAGCCCTGAGCCCCACCCCCGGCCGGACCCAGCACCTGATCACCCGGCTCAAGGACGCCCAGGTCCTCTACTTACTGCCCCGGCGGCGGACTGTTGGATCAACGCTGGCGCCAGCCGGGCAGGAAGGTCCGCCCCAACGTCACCGTCTATACCATGCCCCCGCCCTCCCTGTGGATGAGCGCCACGACCGGCTGTTCCGGCTCTCCCGGCAGCGCCAGATCCGCTTTCGCCGACAAGCTGGCCCGGCACCGCTTCCGCCGTCCCCTTCTGTGGACCACCTCCCTGTCCATATCCACGCCCTGGATGCGCTGGAGTACGACGGTCTGGTCTACGACTGCGACCAGGTGGGACGAGCTGCCCGACCGGTGGGGAGGGCAGTCTGGCTGGTGCGGCGGACGTGGTCTTTGCCGCTTCCCAGGGCTGGCCGACCGCCTCTCCCGTGCAGCGGCAACATCGCGCTGCTTCCCAACGGGGAATTACCCTCTCTTCGCCGCCGCGGGCTCCGCCGGGCGTCGGGGGGAGCTGGACCACCTGCCCGGGCCCCTGCTGGCTGGGCAGGCACCATCCATGCCGACCTGGATTTGACCCCCATCCTCTATGCCGCCCAGGCCCGGCCCGCCTGGACCTTCCTGCTACTGGGGCGCCGGGAAGAAAAAACCCTCTGCTGCGCCGTCTCTCCGCCTGTCCAATGTGATGCTGGCCGGCCCCTGCCCGCTGGTGGAGGTCCCCGACTATTTGGGCCGCTGCCAGGTTCTGCTGGACCTGCTGCGGGACAGCCAGCCCTATAACGACGTGGTCCCGCCCCGGCTCTATGAGTATCTCTCCACCGGCAAGCCCATCGTATCCATGCTGTGGCCGGAACAGGTGGAGCTCTTCCCCGATGTGGTCTACGGCGCCCACTCCCCGGAGGAGTTCCTCCATCTGTGCCAGCAGGCGCTGGCGGAGGACCCGGGCTGGGTGGATCAGCGCCGCCGGGGACTACGGTGCGGCCGCCGCCTGGTCACGGCGGGCCGACGAGGTCAAGCGCATCCTGGTCACGGCGGGCCTGCTGTGAGCCCGCCCCCCGCCGTCCTGACGACTTCCTTGTCATTTTTCTCCCGCTCTGTGGAAGCTGACAAAAATGCCCTGCCCCCTTGCAAATATCGGGATTTTTCGATAAAATGAAAGTCCATTCATTGTTGGGCAAGGAGGTCCTCCTATGTTTGTGTGCCTGTCTTCCATCTGTCGGCAGCACAGCATCCTGCGGGGGGATTTGTGCGCCCAAAAATAACAGGTAAGCGATCCCAGGCTGTCCGTTCCAGGCGGGCGGCCTGAATCTTTTCCCCGGGGAGAGCGGTCCGGGCCGCTCCTTTTTCGCCTGTCCCCCGGCCGGGATCCTGAAAGGAGAGTTTTTATGAAAAAAGTCGCCGTCATTATGGGCTCCGACTCCGATTGGCCCGTGGTCAAGGGGGCCTGCGCCCAGTTAAAGGAGTTCGGCATCCCCTATGAGGCCCACATCTTAAGCGCCCACCGCACCCCCGCCGCCGCCGCGGAGTTCGCCCGGGGGGCCCGTCAAAACGGCTTCGGCGTGCTCATCTGTGCTGCCGGCATGGCCGCCCATCTGGCCGGAGCCTTTGCGGGCAACTCCACCCTCCCGGTCATCGGGATCCCCATGAAGGGGGCGCCATGGACGGCCTGGATGCCCTGCTGGCCACCGTGCAGATGCCCAGCGGCATCCCCGTGGCCACTGTGGCCATCAACGGGGCCAAGAATGCCGCCGTGCTGGCCGCCCAGATCCTTTCCATCTCCGACGATGTGCTGGCCGCCAAGCTGGACGCCGCCCGGGAGAAGATGGCCGAGCAGATCGCCGCCAAGGAGGCCAAGCTCCAGGCAGAGCTTTGATCCAGACAGGAAATCGGAGTGATGGAGCGCGCGCGCGCGCATTTTAGGCACCCCAGCACCGCTTTTCAACTCCTATCTCAAGCAGGTTTCTGCTTCCCGATCAACTAGATTTTTGAGAAAAAAGAAAGGACGGTCTACTATGAAGAAAGTCGAGCAGCTGTACGAGGGCAAGGCCAAGAAGGTCTATTCCACCGAGGACCCGGGTCTGGTCATCGTCTCCTATAAGGACGATGCCACCGCTTTTAACGGCCTGAAGAAGGGCACCATCACCGGCAAGGGCGCCATCAACAACCGGATGACCAACAACCTGATGGGCCAGCTGGAGAAGGCGGGCGTCCCCACCCACTTTGTGGAGGAGCTCAGCGAGCGGGAGACCGCGGTGAAGAAGGTCTCCATCGTACCTCTCGAGGTCATCGTCCGCAACATCTCCGCCGGCTCCTTCGCCAAGCGGTATGGCGTGGATGAGGGCATTGTGTTTGACGCGCCCACCATCGAATTCTCTTATAAAAACGACGATCTGGGCGATCCCCTTATCAACACCTACCACGCTCTGGCCCTGAAGCTGGCCACCTGGGACGAGATCGACATCATCAAGAAGTACGCCTTCCAGGTAAACGACTTCCTGAAGAAGACCCTGCCCGAGTGCGGTGTCACCCTGGTGGACTTCAAGCTGGAGTTCGGCAAGCTCGCCGACGGTACCATCGTTTTGGCCGACGAGATCAGCCCCGATACCTGCCGTTTCTGGGACGCCAAGACCGGCGAGAAGCTGGATAAGGACCGCTTCCCGCCGGGACCTGGGCAACGTGGAGGGCGCCTATCAGGAGATGGCCCGCCGCCTGATGGGGAAATAAGCCTTGGGGATCATCGGCTCAGCGGACGGTCCCACTGCCGTAATCGTGACCGGCTCTCCGGGGCCAGTCCTTCTGCTCCTGGCGCTGCTGATCCTGGGCGCGGGGACCCTGGCCTGGCTTTTTGATCCGCAAACACAGGAAATAGATCTCCCTGGGCAGGCACAGGGGGGTGGGGAGCGAGGGAGTATGTTCTCCTCTTTCCCTTTTCTCCACACGCAACTCTTCACTCTAAACTTTTAGGAGGACCACATGGGCGGCTTTTTTGGCGCAGTTTCACACCAGGATGTGACCCTGGATATCTTCTTTGGAGTGGACTACCACTCCCACCTGGGCACCCGGCGGGGCGGCATGATCATCCATGACGCCAAAGATGGGTTCCAGCGGCAGATCCACTCCATTGAGAACACCCCCTTCCGCACCAAGTTTGAGAAGGATCTGTCCGAGTTCCACGGGTAGAGCGGCATCGGCTGCATCAGCGACACCGACCCCCAGCCCCTGCTGGTGCGGTCCCACCTGGGGCTGTACGCCATCACCACCGTGGGCATCATCAACAACGCCGAGGAGCTGATCCAGCGGTATTTTTCCGACCACGGCCATCAGTTTATGGCCATGAGCTCCGGAAAGGTCAACTCCACCGAGCTGGCCGCTGCCCTCATCAACCAGAAGGACGACCTGGTCTCCGGCATCCACTACGCCCAGGAGCAGATCGACGGCTCCCTCACCCTGCTGCTCCTTACAGAGCAGGGTGAGATCATCGCCGCCCGGGACCGGCTCGGCCGTCTGCCGGTCCTGGTGGGGCAGAACGACAGCGGCTGCTGTGTCTCCTTCGAGTCCTTTGCCTACCACAAGCTGGACTACCACGACGCCTACGAGCTGGGCCCCCGTGAGATCGTCCGCATCACCGCTGACGGCTTCGAGACCCTCTCCCCCGCCGGCCAGGAGATGAAGATCTGCGGCTTCCTGTGGACCTACTACGGCTATCCCAACTCCAACTACGAAGGGATCAATGTAGAGGTCATGCGCTACCGCAACGGCGAGATCATGGCCCGGGACGAGGCGGCCAGAGGGCCCCTGCCCCAAGTGGATTTCGTGGCCGGGGTGCCCGACTCCGGCGTGCCCCACGCCATCGGCTTTGCCAACCGCAGCGGCAAGCCCTTTGCCCGGCCCTTCGTCAAATACACCCCCACCTGGCCCCGCTCCTTCATGCCCACCAGCCAGGAGGTCCGCAACCAGGTGGCCAAAATGAAGCAGATTCCCGTGCCCGAGCTCATCGAGGGCAAAAAGCTGCTGTTTGTGGACGACTCCATCGTCCGCGGCACTCAGCTGCGGGAGACCGTGGAATTTCTCTATGAGTCCGGCGCCAGGGAGGTCCACATGCGCTCGGCCTGCCCCCCCCATCATGCACAGCTGCAAGTACCTGAACTTCTCCCGGGGCAACTCCGACATGGACCTGCTGGCCCGCCGCACCGTCCAGGAGCTGGAGGGGGACGAGGGGCAGCAGCATCTGGAGGAGTACGCCGACGTACATACTGAGCGGGGCCAGTGCATGCTCAAGACCATCTGCGAGAAGATGGGCTTCGACTCCCTGGGCTACCAGTCCCTGGACGGCCTGCTGGAGGCCATCGGCCTGGACCGGGACAAGGTCTGCACCTACTGCTGGAACGGCAGGGAATAAGGCCCCTCCAGGGGGGCGATGTCCCCCCTGGACGCAACGTCGCTTCCTCGTCGATATCCCCTCGCCTTTCCACAGGAAAGGCGGCCCTGGCCGCCACGGCCAGGGGTCATGATGTCCTGCGGCGAAATGGATTCGCCTGCGGACTCTTTGTTGTCCTTTCCGCTTTCGGCGGAAAGTCTGCGAGGCTTTAACACAGTGATTTGGAGGTTTTTAAGATGAAAAACTCCCATTCCGAGTCCTACGCCGCCGCCGGCGTGGACGTCACCGCCGGCTACGAGGCGGTGGAGCGCATCAAGCCCCTGGTGGAGTCCACCTATATCCCCGGGGTGATGGGCACCCTGGGCGGCTTTGGCGGCATGTTTGCCCCTGATCTGACCGGCATGAAGAAGCCGGTGCTGGTGTCCGGCACCGACGGCGTGGGTACCAAGCTGAAGATCGCCTTTCTCATGGATAAGCACGACACCGTCGGCATCGACTGCGTGGCCATGTGTGTCAACGACATCATCTGCGGCGGGGCCTCCCCCCTGTTCTTCCTGGACTACATCGCCTGCGGCAAGAATGACCCGGTGCGCATCGCCGAGATCGTCTCCGGCATCACCGAGGGGCTGCCGCCAGGCTGGATGCGCCCTGGTGGGCGGTGAGACCGCTGAGATGCCCGGCTTCTATCCTGAGGACGAGTACGACCTGGCGGGCTTTTCCGTGGGCATTGTGGACGAGGAAAAGATCATTGACGGCAGACGCCTGAGCGAGGCGGATGTGCTCATCGGCCTGCCCTCCTCCGGGGTCCACTCCAACGGCTTTTCCCTGGTGCGCAAAATCCTGGACGTGGAGCACGCCGACCTGAAGACGCCCCGTGAGGATCTGGGCGGCAAGAGCCTGGGCGAGGCCCTGCTGGCCCCCACCCGCATCTATGTAAGATCGGTGAAGGCCCTGCTGAGGGCCAGGGGTGGACATCCATGCCGTCAGTCACATCACCGGCGGCGGTTTCTATGAGAATGTGCCCCGGATGATGACCCAGGGGCTCACCGCCCAGATCGACCTGAGCACCTTCCCCCGCCTGCCCATCTTCGATCTGATCCAGAAGACCGGGGACATCCCGGAGCGGGACATGTACAACACCTACAATATGGGCATCGGCATGATCCTGGCCCTGCCCGCAGAGCAGGCCGAGCAGGCTCTGTCCGTTCTGAAGGGGGCCGGTGAGACCGCCTATCAAATCGGCCGCGTCATCCCCGGCGAGGCCGGCGTGGAGCTGGTCTGATCACATTAGGAATGAGAAATGAGGAGTTGGGAATTGTGTCTCCGGCTCCGCCGGACCGATTTCAAACCGTGCGCCCCAGGCGCACTCCATCCATTCCAAATTCTTAATCCCTAACTTTCTAATTCCTAACTCACTCGGAGGTTCGCTATGTCCAAACGTATCGCCGTCCTGGTCTCCGGCGGCGGGACCAATCTGCAGGCCCTGATCGACGCCCAGGGGCGGGGAGAGCTGGTGAATGGCCGGATCTCCGCCGTCATCTCCTCCACTCCGGACGCCTTCGCCCTGGAGCGTGCCAAGAACGCCGGCATCCCCGGCTATGTGCTCCCCCGGCGGGACTTCTCCGACAGCCGCGGCTACACCGTGCCGCCCTGACCCGCCTGCTGCGGGAGACGGTGGGGGCCGATCTGGTGGTCATGGCCGGATTTATGACCATCCTCACCGAGGAGATGGTCCGGGCCTTCCCCAACGCCGTCATCAATATCCACCCCTCCCTCATCCCTTCCTTCTGCGGGTGGGCTGCTATGGCCTCCACGTCCACGAGAAGGCTCTGGAATACGGGGTAAAGATCTCCGGTGCCACCGTCCACTTTGTCACGGAGGAGTGTGACGCCGGCCCCATCATCCTGCAAAAGGCAGCTGAGGTGCTGCCCGGCGACACGCCGGAGGTCCTCCAGCGGCGCATCATGGAGCAGTGCGAGTGGAAGCTGCTGCCCCAGGCCGTGTCCCTCTTCTGCCAGGACCGGCTGAAGGTGGAGGGCCGGGCGGTCCGCATCCTGGACTGCCTGTAATACGCCTCCACACAAAGATCAAACACGCGGTGTAACTGACGGAAGTGGAATGGACCACAGGGAGCATCGTTGTGGACCATGCCGACCGTCTGGGCGCACCCGTTTTCCGAAACGCGGTGCGCCCTTTTTTGACGCTGTACGAGAAAGAAAAGGAGCATCTCATGTCCGCCAAGACCATTCTCGCCTCCGGCTTTCTGCTTCTGGGCGGAGCCCTGCTTCTGCTCGTCAGCAGCCTGGATTACAGTGATTTCTACAGTCTTTTTGGCCTGCTGTTCACGCTGGCAGGAGCGGTCCCCCTGCTCATCCACCTGGGGTCCCGCTATCTCACATGGTATCACAAGTCTCCCCATCATCCACAAATGAGGGACAACAAGGAGGATCCCCATGAAAATTCTTGATATAAATGAACTCCTGCAAGCTCACCCCTACCCCGGCCGTGGCATCGTCCTGGGCCGCTCCGCCGATGGCCAGAAGGCGGTCATCATCTACTTCATCATGGGCCGCAGCGGGAACAGCCGTAACCGCGTCTTTGAGGCCACCGGGGACGGTATCCGCACCCGGGCCTATGACGAGTCCAAGATGACCGACCCCTCCCTGATCATCTACCACCCGGTGCGCATGGTGGGGGGGGTGACGGTGGTCACCAATGGCGACCAGACCGATACCATCCGGGACAGCCTGCTGGCGGGCAAGAGCTACATCGACGCCCTGCGCACCCGTTGCTTTGAGCCAGACGGCCCCAACTATACCCCCCGCATCTCCGGCGTGGTGGACCAGGACGGCTCCTTCTGCCTGTCCATCCTGAAATCCGCCGACGGTGACCCCGCCTGCAGCCACCGCTACTTCTATGAGTACGACGCCCCCTGGCTGGAGAGGGCCGGTTCATCCACACCTACCAGGAGAACGCCGAGCCTCTGCCCTCCTTCGAGGGGGAGCCCCGCCGGGTGTCTGTCTCCGCCCCTGACGCTGAGACCCTGGCCAGTCAGGTGTGGGCCAGCCTGAATGAGGACAACAAGGTGTCCCTGTTTGTGCAGTATATCCACCTGGCCACCGGGGAGCGTGAGACCGTCATCCTCAACAAGCACGGAGAGCAGGCCCACGCCGCCTCCAAAGTCCCAAACTGAGAAAAAAGAGGTGCAGATCATGACAGAACTGGAACTGAAATATGGCTGCAACCCCAACCAAAAGCCCGCCCGCCTGTCCATGGACCAGGGGGAGCTGCCCCTCCAGGTACTCAATGGCCGCCCGGGATACATCAACTTTATGGATGCCCTCAACTCCTGGCAACTGGTCCGGGCCCTGAAGAAGGCCACCGGCCTGCCTGCCGCCGCCTCCTTCAAGCACGTCTCCCCCGCCGGGGCCGCCTCTGGGCCTGCCCCTCAGCGATGTAGAACGGCGCATCTACTTTGCCCCGGACGGGAGAGCTGTCCCCCATCGCCTGCGCCTATATCCGGGCCCGGGGGGCCGACCGGCTGTGCTCCTTCGGGGACTGGGCCGCCCTGTCCGACGTGTGCGACGCTGACACCGCCCGCTTCCTGGCCCTGGAGGTGTCCGACGGCGTCATCGCCCCCGGCTACACCGACGAGGCCCTGGAGATTTTAAAGACCAAGCGCAAGGGCGGCTACAACGTGGTGGAGATCGACCCCAGCTATGAGCCCGCCCCCATCGAGCGCCGGAACATCTACGGCATCACCTTCGAACAGGGATACAACAGCCTGGATATCAGCGAGGAGATGCTCCAGAACATCGTCACCGAGAACAAAGACCTGCCCCAGCAGGCCAAGCACGACATGCTCCTGGCTCCTCATCACCCTGAAATACACCCAGTCCAACTCCGTGTGCTACGTGAAGAACGGCCAGGCCATCGGCGTGGGCGCCGGCCAGCAGAGCCGCATCCACTGCACCCGCCTGGCGGGCAACAAGGCGGACATCTGGTGGCTGCGCCAGCATCCCAAGGTCCTGGGCCTGCAGTTTGTGGACGGCATCCGCCGGCCCGACCGGGACAACGCCATCGACCTGTACATCTCCGAGGAGCACGAGGATGTGCTGGCCGACGGCGTCTGGCAGAACACCCTCCAGGTGAAGCCCGAGGTGCTCACTGCCGAGGAAAAAGCCGCCTGGATTGCCCAGATGTCCGGGGTCACAGTGGGCTCCGACGCCTTCTTCCCCTTCGGCGACAACGTGGAGCGGGCCCACAAGTCCGGCGTGCAGTACATCGCCCAGCCCGGCGGCTCCATCCGGGACGACCAGGTCATCGCCACCGCCGACAAGTACGGCATGGTCATGGCGTTTACCGGGATTCGGCTGTTCCATCACTAATTCAATTAGGAATGAGGAGTTAGGAATTTATGAGCAGCGAACGTATCCTGATGCCCAAAAGCCTTGCTTTTGCCAAGCGCATTGTCTTTGCTTACCGATATTTATCGGAGGAGAAGAAGGAATATGTCCTCTCAAGCAGATGCTGCGCAGCGGCACCAGCATTGGCGCTAATATCGCAGAGGCTCAGTACGGAAGCAGCCGGAAGGACTTCTTAAATAAACTGTACATTGCCTTGAAGGAATGTGCGGAGACTCTCTACTGGCTGGAACTGCTCTATTCCTGCGACTACATTTCCCGCACTGAATATGACTCTCTCCATTCGGACTGCGAAGAATTGAGAAAACTGCTCTCCTCCATCACAAAGTCTGTCCGTGACGGAACAATTCCTAACTTCTAATTCCTAACTTGCTGAAAGGTCGTGTTTTTATGAAGGCATTAGTCGTCGGCGGAGGCGGCCGGGAGCACGCCATCTGCTGGAAGCTGGCCCAGAGCCCCAAGGTCACCGAGCTTTATTGCGCCCCGGGCAATGCGGGCATCGCCCAGGTGGCCACCTGTGTGCCCGTCAGCGCCACGGACGTGGAGGGCATGGTGTCCTGGGCGAAGGAGAACGCTATGGACTTTGTGATGGTGGCTCCGGACGACCCCCTGGCTCTGGGCATGGTAGACGCCATGGAGGCCGCCGGTATCCCCGCCTTTGGCCCCCACGCCAACGCCGCCATCATCGAGGCCAGCAAGGCCTTCTCCAAAGAGCTGATGAAGAAGTACCACATCCCCACCGCCAAATACGAAACTTTCACCGATATGGATGGAGCCCTGGCCTATGTCCGGGCGCAGGGGCCCCCATCGTGGTGAAGGCGGACGGCCTTGCGCTGGGCAAGGGCGTGGTGGTGGCCGCCACCGTGGACGAGGCCGAGGAGGCCGTGCGTTCCATGATGGAGGACCACAAGTTCGGCGCCTCCGGCTCCACTGTGGTCATCGAGGAGTGCATGGTTGGCCCCGAGGTCACCGTGCTGGCCTTCTGTGACGGCAAGCACCTGGTGCCCATGCTGTCCAGCCAGGACCACAAACGGGCCTATGACGGCAACCAGGGCCCCAACACCGGCGGCATGGGCGCCTTCTGTCCCTCTCCCAAGTACACCCCGGAGATCGCCGAGCGCTGCATGAAGGAGATCTTCCTGCCCACAGTGGCCGCCATGAAGGCGGAGGGCAGGCCCTTCAAAGGGGAGTCATCTACTTCGGCCTGATGCTCACTCAGGACGGCCCGAAGGTGGTGGAGTACAACGCCCGCTTCGGCGACCCGGAGACCCAGCCCCTCTTGTCCATGCTGGACACCGACCTGATGGACATTTTCCAAGCCTGTGTGGACGGCACCCTGGACCAGATGGACATCCGCTGGAAGCCCGGCGCCTCCTGCTGCATCGTGCTGGCCTCAGGCGGCTACCCGGTGAAGTACCAGAGCGGCTACCCCATCTCCGGTCTGGAGGCAGCCGGAAAGCTGGCCACGGTGTTCCACGCCGGCACCAAGCTGGGTGAGGACGGGACCGTCCTCACCGCCGGCGGCCGGGTGCTGGGAGTGACTGCCGTGGGCGGAGACCTGGAGGAAGCCATCAAAAAAGCCTACGCCGCCTGCAAACCCATCTCCTTCCAGGACATGCACTTCCGCACGGACATTGGGAAGGTATGACCGGCTTGAAGATAGAAGGCGTCGTCTTTGATGTAGACGGGGGGCAGTTCGAGACCGAGCGTCTCACCCAGCAGACCTGGCTGGCCGTCAGCCGGGAAATGGGCTGGCCCCAGGTGGGAGAAGCCTATCTGGAGTTCGTGGGCCAGAACCGTGCCGACATTTTTCAGAAAATGGAAGATCTCTTTGGGGCGGAGTTTCCCAAGGACGCATTTATGGCGGCCTGTTCCGCCCGCTCCCAGGCCCGGATGGAGACGGAGGGCGTCCCTATGAAGCCCGGCGTGGGGGAGGTGCTGGAGCTGCTGCGGAGCCGGGGCGTCCCCACCGCCCTGGCCACCTCCACCGGCCGCCCCGGACAGAGCGGCGGATGGAGATGACCGGCCTGGGTCCCTGTTTTCCGCCATCATCACCGGGGATCAGGTGGCGCACAGCAAGCCTGACCCGGAGATCTACCTTATGGCCTGCAGGGCCCTGGGGACCACCCCGGAGCGCACTGTGGCGGTGGAGGACTCCCGAAACGGCATCCTCTCCGCCTCCCGGGCGGGGATGCGGGTGGCCATGGTCCCCTGACCTGCTGCCCCCCCCACTCCTGAGCTGGAGCCCCTCCTCTGGGGCGCTTCGACTCCCCTGCTCCAGCTGCGGGACCGTCTGGCAAAGGAGCTGGACTGAACCAAAAGATACGCCTGGACCTCTGGAGAAAGGAGGTCCAGGCGCTTTTTTTTCTGATCTCAGGTCTCCGGAAAGCCCCGGCCCTCTGCTCACAGCAGGTCCAGTCCCAGCTGAAACAGCAGTACCATTACCGGCATGGTCACCGCGCACAGCAGGGTGGTGAGCACATTGATGGAAGAGACATACCCACTGTTGGGGTTGTGGTAGAGCTGGGCCATCTGAGTGATGGCGGAGGCCGCCGGCCCAATGGCGCACAGAAGGCTGACCAGCAGCACGTTGTCCCCGTCGCTGTGGGGCCACAGCACCCGCAGGGCCAGGAGCACCGCCATGGAGAGCAGGGGGTAGACCAGCAGACGCAGCCCCGCCACCCAGTAGATGCGCCCCTGACAGAACACCCGCTTCAGGTCCAGCTCAGAAAACAAGATCCCGATCACCAGCATGCTCAGGGGTGCCATGCAGCTGCCCAGCCCCTCCATGGCGGTGACCAGAGGCCCCGGCAGGCGCAGCCCGGTGATGAACAGCGCCAGTCCCGCCAGGATGGCGGCGATGGCGGGTGTGGTCACGATCTTTTTCCAATCAAACTGCTGGGCACCCCCCATCAGCTTCTGGCCATGGGTCCACATCAGGATGTTCTGCACCAGGATATAGACGCTGGTGTAGATCACATACCCTGCCCCAGAATGGCCATTACCATGGGCAGGATCAGGTTGCCTGCATTGTTGTAGATCACGGACGCCTGCTCCTCCGGGGCAAGTCCGTGCCCGCCCGGTTCATCAAGCCATTGAGCGCCAGGTAGAGCAGGTGGAGCAGCACTGCCGCCCCCAGGGCCAGCAGCAGGCCGGTCAGCTTGTCCGCCTCCATGGCCGTGTTGAAGGAGGTCATCAGGCTGCACGGCACCGCCAGATAGATACACATGCAGGAGAGCACCCGGCTCTGCTCCCCTGTGATCAGCTTCAGTTTTCCCACACCATAGCCGGCCAGACCCATCAGCACCATGCTGGCGATCTGCTGCACCAGCAGCCAGCTCACTTCCATCCGCGCTCTCCTCCCGATCTCACGCCACGGGGCCGCCAGCACCGGGACTTCATCTTCCCCAGTCTAGCGGTCTGCATCGTGTTTGTCAATCCTTTCCCCGTGCTCTGTCCGCCCACCGCGCTTGTCAAGCCCGGTGTGCTGTGGTAAGATAAGCCCCGGCGGACGTTTGTCTCTTTTCCCGTTTTTGGACCAAAAAGTTGAAAAATCCCGGATGCAACTGTTAGTTGTCAAATTGTATGCCTCTTTTGGTTGCCCTGTCCGCCTCTTTTTTGCTAAGGTCTTCTTGCCGCCGGGGCGTGCCGGCCGGTCTTATCACTTGATCCAGGAGGAGTCCCTATGGAATTTCAAAACCGTCTCTATGAGTTGCGGAAAAAAGCAGGGCTGAGTCAGGAGGGGCTGGCCGATCTGCTGGGGGTGACCCGGCAGGCGGTCCAGAAATGGGAGGCCGGCAGCAGCCGGCCGGACATGGACAACCTGGCCGCCCTGGCCCGATATTTCAATGTCACGCTGGACTATCTGGTCACCGGCCGGGAGCCGGAGCCCTATGCCCAGGAAGTCCCCACCACCATTATCAACCACAACTATTACCCTCGCTGGCACTATGAGTATAAGAGCCAGCGCACCCTGTTCGGCCTGCCTCTGGTCCACGTCCGCCTGGGGGATCGGGGCTTCGGCGTGGCCAAGGGGATCTTCGCCGTGGGCAACGTGGCGGTTGGGCTCTTCGCCCCTGGGCGGCATCTCCCTGGGACTGTTCAGCTTGGGCGGGGTCTCCCTGGGCCTGCTGCTGGCCCTGGGCGGGATGTCCGTGGGCGGCATCGCCATTGGGGCCTGTGCGGTGGGACTGGCCGCCCTGGGCGGCGGGGCCATCGGCCTGCTGTCCGTGGGAGGCGGCTCCTTCGGCGCCTACGCAGTGGGCGGCGGGGGGTGGGCACCCAGATCGCCATCGGCGGCTCCGCCTCCGCTCCCCTGGCCATCGGGAGCCAGGCCGCCTCCGGCGCTCTCACCTTCGGCCCTGGGGCCGACCCCGCCGCGGTGACAGCCGCCATCCGCCAGGCCGCCGCTGCAGCCCCCTGTATGGCTCCAGGACCTGCTCATCTCCCTCGCCCTGGGAGTCTGACCCTTGTTTTTCCCCGGCGCCCGTGGTATCATGGTCTCAAATCTACCGGGCTGGGCAGCCCCTCCCCGGGGACAGGAGCGGCCTATGATACCGACTTACGAGCAGATGGGGGGCTGGCTGGAGGAGATCGTCGGGGAATTCCCCCCGACGCCTTCTTTGAGGAGCTGGACGGCGGCATCCAGCTGGAGGAGGCGGCCCTGCCTGACCCTGATTTCCCCCCGGTGAGATGTACATCATGGGGGAATACTGCCATGATATGCTGGGCCGGTACATCGTCCTATACTACGGCTCCTTTGCCGCCCTGCTCCCGGAGGAGGACGAGGAGGGTGGAAGGATGAGCTCTTCGCCACGGTGGCTCACGAGTTCACCCACCACATGGAGGAGACGGCCGGCCTTCACGCCCTGGATGACAAAGACGCCGAATTTCTCCGTCAGGCCCGGGAGATCTACGGCGACACATAGCAGACGGAGGGCCGGCGGACGCCGGCCCCCCTCTCTGATATCTAAAAGGCCGTCCCCCATCAGGAGCCTGGGCGCGTCCCAAAATTTTCCGCTCAGATCCTGTAACGAATGTCCCGTCCCTGGGACCAATAGATAGAAGGACACGGAAGGAGGCGACCGCCATGGCCCACCGGGGTGAAGACCTGTACGAACAGCACGCCCAGCTGGTGTACCGCTATCTCTTCTCCCTGTGCCGGGACGCTGACCTGGCGGAGGAGCTGTGCCAGGAGACCTTCTGCCAGGCCCTCCGACAGCTGGGCTCCTTCCGCGGGGACTGCACGCCTCAGGTATGGCTGTGCGCCATCGCCAAGCGGCTGTGGTACAAGGAGCTGGAGCGGCGGAAGCGGAACGTTCCCCTGGAGGAGGAGCACCTGGCCGGTCAGGCCGCCCCCCGACGATCCAGCGCAGGAGACGGAGCAGCGGGAGCAGCGGCTGGCCCTGTACCGGGCCATGCAGCGCCTGGACGCCGACACCCGGGAGGTCATGCACCTGCGGCTCTCCGGCGACTTCTCCTTCCGAGACATCGGGGACATCCTGGACCGGAGCGAGGTATGGGCCAGGGTCCGGTTCTACCGGGGGAAAAGAGGAGCTGGCTCGGATCATGGGAGGTGACAGGGATGGAACATAAACTGGACTGCTGCGTGGTACGGGACCTGCTGCCCGCCTACCTGGAGGGGCTGACAGAGGAGGAGACCACCCGGCAGGTGGAGGCCCACCTGGAGGAGTGTCCGGAGTGCCGTCGGCACCGGGAGGCTATGCAGGCCAGCCTGCCGGTGGTGCGGGCCCCCAAGCGTGCTCTGGCCTTTCTAAAAAGGTGAAGCGCACCCGGCTGATCGCCGCCGTCCTGTCGGCAGTGGTGGCCCTGCTCCTCATCTTTCTGGTGTACGACAGCGAGTACCACTGGCGTGGGGACCTCCCCTCCTCACCCAGGGGCTCCAGGACTATCTGGGCTGGACCGATCATCTGGAGGGCTGCGCCATAGAGGCCCTGGCCGCCACAGAGGTGGACGGCACCTCTATGTGTCCTTCACCTCCGACAGCGAGGACAACGTCCACGGTGTGGCGGAGCTGGACCGGGGCCTCAACGGAAAATATCAGTTCTGTTTCCGCAAGCTACTCCCCCTTCCCCTATACCGGAGGGGTCTTCCTCCATAGCAGCGAGGACCTTTGGCTCTTCGCCGGGGTGGGCTGCCGGGAGATCTATGGCTTCACCGCCCAGTTTGAGGTCTACGACTCCCAGGGGCTGGACCGGGTGGTCCCAGTCACCTTCCGGTGCAGGAGGACACCTTCCTCCTGGCTGTCCCCAAGGACCAGCTGGACCTGGACAGGCCCGGATGAGCATGTCCGCCTCCCCTGACTCTTTTCTCCTGCTGGACCAGGAGGGGGAGGACATCACGCAGGAGTATGAGGACCCGGAGATCGATCAGAGCTGGGGTGCCGGGACCGGGACAGCGGAGCGTTTTCTCCTTCTACGTCCTGATCGGCCTCATCGGTCTCATCGGATTTGCCTTTGTCCGCTTCTTCCTGCTGTAAGCAGACACGGCGGCGGTCTCGAAACGAGACCGCCGCCTTTTACCAGGGCTCCATGGCGATATCCCGCCGGGGCAGCTTCTCCCAGGCGAACAGGGGTACCAGCTCTTCCGGGGATACAGGGGCCGCCTCCGGGATCAGCCCCCGCCAGATGGGCCAGCCGGCCCACCAGCTCCCGGGCGGTAAACCGCTGCTGAAGGGCTCCCAACTCCTGGTCCCGGTCCCGCTTGGCCAGGCGGCGGCCGTCGGGGGCCAGCAGCAGGGGCACATGGCCGTACTCCGGCGCGGGACAGCCCAGCAGCTCCAGCAGATACCGCTGCCGCGGGGTGGAGGAGAGCAGATCGCTGCCCCGCACCACCTGGGTCACCCCCATCCAGGCGTCGTCCACCACCACTGCCAGCTGGTAGGCGTACACCCCGTCGGACCGGCGCAGAATGAAGTCTCCACAGTCCCGGAGCAGGTTTTCCTCATACATCCCCTGGAGCAGGTCCCGGAAGGAGCCGGCACGGTCAGGCACCGCCAAGCGCCAGGCGGGGTTCCGCTGCCTGGCCAGATCCTCCCGCTGTTCCGCCGTCAGCCGCCGGCAGCCGCCCGTCATACACCGCCTGTCCATCCGAGCGGTGGGGGCGGAAGCCGCCATCCGCTCCGCCCGGGTGCAGAAGCAGGGATAGACCAGCCTCTTCTCCTCCAGCTGCCGGAAGGCCGCCTCATAGGCCGGGGGTCCGCCGGCTCTGGTACACCGGCTCGTTGTCCCAGTCCAGCCCCAGCCACTCCAGGTCCCGCATCACCTGGTCACACCACTCCTGCCTGCAGCGGTCGGGGTCCAGGTCCTCCAGCCGCAGCACCATCCTTCCCCCGCGCTGCGGGCGGCCAGCCAGGCCAGAAGAGAGGACCACAAATTGCCCAGGTGCATCCGCCCGCTGGGGCTGGGAGCAAAGCGCCCTGTCACCGGCACGCCCACCTCAGTCGGCCCAGGGGTAGTGGCGGATCAGGGCCTGGGTCCCCCTCACCCCCATGGCCCTCCGCCTCGATCTGCCGGCAGTCGGCCAGGACCGGCTCCAGCACCTCCAGCTCCAGGCCCCGGTCCCGGCACTCCTGGCTGGCGATCCCCATATCCTTTACAAAAATGCCGCAGATAGAAGGCGGCGGAAAAGTCCCCGTTGAGCACCTTGGGGGCAATGATGTCCAGCTGGCCGCTCCGGGCCGCTCCGGTACGGATGGTCTCATAGACCCGCGCCGGGTCCAGGCCTGCCCGCTTGGCGTAGGTCAGCGCCTCGCACACCCCTGCCAGCGCCCCGGCGATGGCGATCTGGTTGGCCATCTTGGTGTGCTGGCCCGCGCCCGGGCCTCCCTCCAGCACGATGTTCTCCCCCATGGTCTCCAGCACGGGCAGCACCTTTTGGAACACGGCCTCATCGCCGCCGGCCATGATGGCCAGCGTCCCGTTGGCCGCGCCGGTATTTCCCCCGGACACCGGGGCGTCCAGGGCGTCCAGCCCCCTCTCCCGGGCCTGGTCATAGATGCGCTGGGCCAGCTTGGGGCTGGTGGTGGTCATGTCGATGAGCACCGTCCCGGGCTGTGCGGACTCCAGCAGTCCCCCGGGGCCAAAATAGACCTCCTCCACGTCCTGGGGATAGCCCACGATGGTGATGACTACCCCACAGCCGGCGGCGCACTGGGCGGCGCTGTCCTTCCAGACCGCTCCCTCCCGCTCCAGTGCCTCTGCCTTGCTCCGGGTGCGGTTGTAGATCTGGACCGGGTAGCCCGCCTTCATCAAATTGCGGATCATCCCCTGTCCCATGATGCCGGTGCCGATAAATCCAATGGTCTGCATGTGTACGCCCCTTTTCTGTCTCAGATGTATCCAGCATATCACGCTTTTCCCCCGAGACAAGGGGGCGGTCCCATTTTGCCTGGACGGCTGGGAGGGCTCGAAGATTTTCGCCCCTTGCGGGGAGGAGGTTTTCCCCGCTATAATACAGATATCCTATGGGTACGGACGCTTTCAGATTTTTTGTTCCGCATGCAATAAAACGCCCGTCTCAAGCATTTTAAGGATGACAGGAGAATGTGTCCGTGACAGTGCTTGGACTTTTGACAACCACATATGGGGCCCCCTCCGCCCGGGAGGACCTGGAACGCTGCTGCTGGGGGGTGGCAGCCGGGGATTCCCACAGTCTGGAGGAACTCTATCACCGGACCCGACCGTAGTACACGGTCTGGTGCTCTCCCTACTTGAAGCACCCCAGGACGCCGAGGACGTGACACAGGACGCCTTTGTCCGCATCTGGGACACCGCCGCCAGCTACCGCCCCCAGGGCAAGCCTATGGCCTGGCTGCTCACCGTGGCCCGGAATCTGGCTCTGATGAGGCTGCGGAGCGGGGGGAAGACCCAGGAGCTGACCGACGAGGAGTGGTCCGCCCTGCCCGCCCGGGCCCCCGATGTCACCACGGAGGACCGCCACGTCCTCCGCGCCGCCCTTTCCGTCCTGTCCGAGCAGGAGCGGCAGGTGGTCATGCTCCATGCGGTCACCGGCCTGAAGCACCGGGAGATCGCCCAGCTGCTGGAGCTCCCCCTTGCCACAGTCCTGTCCAAATACCGCCGGGCCCTGAAGAAACTGAACCTGCTTCTGGAAGGAGATGACGCCTGATGACAGAACGCCAGTTGGAAGAGCGCCTGCGCGCCGCTCTGGAACACGCGGCCCCCAACGATGTGGAGGGGGTCCTCTCCCGCTGTGCCCCCCCCGTCAGGGCGGTGCGATCCCCATCACGGCGGCCCGGGCCAGACCCAAGAAGCACCGCTGGCTCCCTCTGGCCGCTGCCGCCTGCCTTGTGCTCGCGTGACGGGAGGTGGCGTCGGTTACTACCTCCAGTCCAACACCGTAGCCTCCATCATCTCCCTGGACGTGAACCCCGGTGTGGAGCTGACGGTGAACCGGCAGGAAAAGGTGCTGTCCGCCGCCCCCACCAACGAGGATGCGGTGGATATCCTGGATGGCATGGAGCTGAAGGGGACCCCCTTGGATGTGGCCATGAACGCCATCGTGGGCTCCCCTGGTCAAAAACGGCTATGTGGACGAGCTGGCCAACTCCATTCTCATTACGGTGGAAGATGAGGACACTGCCCGGGGCGCCCGGCTCCAGCAGGAGCTGACCAGCCAGGCGGACGCCGTCCTGGCCAGTGCCCAGGTGAACGGGGCCATCCTCTCCCAGACCTTCCAGCACAATGATGCCCTCCAGCAGAAGGCGGACGAGTACGGCATCTCCGCCGGCAAGGCGGCCCTGATCCAGACCATCGCAGACAGCAGTTCCGGCCTTTACACCTTTGAGGAGCTGGTGGGTCTGCCCATCAACGACCTGAACCTGCTCTATACCTCCCTCTTCTCCTTCCGCCCCGCCGACCCCGAGGACATTGGCGTCATCGGCGGCAGCGACGGCTCCTCTTCCGTTCAGACACTACCCAGCAGCGGCATGCTCCAGACCTCCGGCCAGGCCAGCGACAGCGCCTACATCGGCGTGGAAGCCGCCCAGGCTGCCGCCTTCTCCCACGCCGGCGTCTCCGCCGCCCAGGCCACTGTACTGAGATAGACTTCGACTATGAGGATGGAAGGATGGTCTATGAGCTGGAGTTCTATGCCAATGGCAGCGAGTATGAGTACGACATCGACGCCCTCACCGGGGCTGTGGTGAAATCCCAGCAGGAGAGCCGGGGCTCCGCCCCCTCCGGCGGCGCTCCCCTCCGGCGCCGACATCGGTGAGCAGGGAGCGAAGGAGGCCGCCCTGGCCCACGCCGGGTTGACGGAGGGGGATGTGGTCTCCCTGTCGGTCAAGCGGGAGTACGACGACGGCCGTCTGGAGTATGAGGTCAAGTTCTGGGTGGATACCACCGAGTATGAGTACACGGTAGATGGCGCCACCGGGGACATCCGCAAGAGCGAGAGGGAGCCACATCCCTCCGCCTCCTCCGCCGACATCGGCCAGGACCAGGCCGTATCCATCGCTCTGGCCCATGCTGGGCTCTCCCAGTCCCAGGTCTATAGGCTGGAGGCAGAGCGGGAGTGGGAGGACGACCATCTGGAGTACCAGGTGGAGTTCAAGGCCGGCGGCATGGAGTACAGCTACGACATTGCCGCCTCTGACGGTGCCATCCTCTCCTTTGAGCGTGAGAAGGACTGAGCTTTTCAAAACAAGGAGCCCGGACGGACTTGAACGGTCCGTCCGGGCTCCCCTGTTTTTCTGTTTTCCCCTCAGTGGGCATCCGCCCAGCTCTTGCCCGCCGAAGTCTCCGCCAGCAGAGGGACAGACAGGGAGATCACCCGCTCCATCTCCTCCTCCACCAGGGCGCACACCCGCCCCTGTTCCTCCTCCGGGCATTCCACGATCAGCTCGTCGTGGACCTGGAGGACCAGCCGGCCCTCCATCCCCTCCGTACTCAGCCGGTCCCGCACCCGGAGCATGGCCAGCTTGATGATGTCGGCCGCCGTCCCCTGAATGGGCATGTTCAGCGCCACCCGCTCGCCGAAGGAGCGGGTATTGAAGTTGGAGGACTTCAGCTCCGGCAGCCAGCGCCGCCGGCCGAACAGTGTGGAGACATAGCCCTCCTCCTTGGCCCGCTCCACTACCCGGTCCATATAGGCCCGCACCCCGGCATACTTCAGGAAATATCGATCCATATACTCCTTGGCTTCAGCCAACGGACACGCCGATGTCCTGGGCCAGGGAAAAGGCGGAGATGCCATAGACGATGCCGAAGTTCACCGCCTTGGCCCTGCGGCGCATCTCTCCGGTCACTTGGTCCGGCTCCACTCCGAACACCTGGGAGGCGGTGATCGTGTGGATGTCCTCCCCGGTACGGAAGGCGCCGATCATGTGCTCGTCCTCCGCCATGTGAGCCAGCAGGCGCAGCTCGATCTGGGAGTAGTCCGCATCCACCAGCACCCGGCCCGGTCCCGCCACGAACATCTTCCGCAGCTGGGCCCCCAGTTCGGTGCGGATGGGGATGTTCTGGAGGTTGGGCTCGGCGGAACTGGAGGCGGCCGGTGGCGGTGACGGTGTTCTGGAAGCAGGTGTGGATGCGCCCGTCGTCCCCGATCACCTTGGAGAGCCCGTCCACATAGGTGGACTTGAGCTTGGTCAGCTGCCGGTACTCCAGGATGCTGTCGATGATGGGGTGCTGCCCCCGGAGCTTGTCCAGCACCTCGGCGTTGGTGGAATAGCCCGTCTTAGTCTTCTTCACCGGGGGCAGGCCCAGCTGGTCGAAGAGGATGCGGCCCAGCTGCTGGGTGGAGTTGATGTTGAACTCCTCCCCCGCCAGCGCAAAGATGGCTGCCTGGGCCCCTGTGATCCCCTGGGAGAGCATCTCTCCGAAGCGGATCAGCGCCCCCCGGTCCACCAGCATCCCTTCCCTGCTCCATCTCCGCCAGCACTGGGCAGAGGGGCAGCTCGATCTGCTGGTACAGCGTCCACAGGTCCAGCTCCTCCAGCCGCTTTCTCAGCGTTTGGTGGAGGGCCCCGATAAAGGGCGCAGTGGGATATCAGGGCGCCCATTGGGGCCGCCGGGTCGGACAGGGGCCGAAGGCCCCCCTCCTCCAGATAGGCGGCTGCCTTGGGGAACTCCTGGTTGTAGTAGGTCATCCCCAGCTTCTCCAGCTCGTAGCTGCCGTCAGTAGGGGCCAGGAGATAGGCCGCCACTTCGGTGTCAAAGATGAAGTCCCCGGGCTCGATCCCCTCGTCCAGCAGGGCTTTCCAAATCTCCTTGACCCCATGGGCCGCCTTGCGGATGCCTGGGGCGAAGAGCTCCCCCTCAAGAACTGGTTGTGGCAGTCCAGCCGGCCGGCAAAAACAGCGCCGCCCGGGAGAGGCTCTCACTCTCCTGCCACTCCACGCACACGGTGTCCAGCCCGGGCAGAGCCAGCACATCCACCTGGTCCAGCCCCCCGCCACAGGGCAAGCAGCTCCTCCATCCTCTCCCCGCTCTCCACCACCTCGCTCTCACAGGTTCCGGTGACCGGGGCCGTCTCTGTATCCCCCTCTCCCTGGGGTGCGGTGAGTCCGTATTTATCGATGAGCTTGGCAAACTCCAGCCGGAGGAAGAGCTGGTACAGGGCGGCCCGGTCCGGCTCCCGGCGCAGGTTTGCCTCCGGTGTGAACTCGATGGGAGCGTCGGTGCGGATGGTGGCCAGATCATAGGACATGCGGGGCCATCTCCTCCCCCCTCGGCCAGCTTTTTGACCACTCCCGGCTTGGCTGGGGTGCCGGCGGCCATCTCAATCTCCGGCATGGCCGCGTACAGCAGGTCGATGGATCCATACCGCTGGACCAGGGCCATGGCCGTCTTCTCCCCACCCCTTTCACCCCGGGGATGTTGTCGCTGGCATCCCCCATGAGGGCCTTCAGATCGATGATGTGGATGGGCCCGAAGCCGTACGCCTCCCGAAAGGTCTCCGGGGTCATGTCCTTGGTGGTGGTACGGCCCATGCGGGTGGACACCAGCTTGACGGTGGTGGTCTCTGTCACCAACTGGAGGAGTCCTTGTCCCCCTGTGACCACCACGGTCTCCCACCCGGCAGCAGTATCCTTCACCGAGATGGTGCCGATGAGGTCGTCCGCCTCCCATCCGTCCAGCTCGTACATGGGGATGTTCAGGGCCGCGAGGACCTCCTTCAGGATGGGCATCTGACTGGCCAGCTCGTCGGGCATCCCCTTGCGGGTGGCCTTATAGCCCTCATAGGCCAGATGACGGAAGGTGGGGGCCTTCCGGTCAAAGGTGACACACAGTGCCTGAGGTTCGCACTCGTCCAGCAGCTTGTTCAGGATGGCCAGAAAGCCGAACACCGCATTGGTGGGCTGGCCGTCCCGGGTGGTCAGGTTCTGGCTCACGCCGTAAAAGGCCCGGTTGACGATGGAGTTGCCGTCCAGGACCATCAGTTTTTTCATAGGGTCTGTCCTCCTGTTTCCGGCCCGCAGCCGGAGGAATGATCGGATGATTTATTGTATAGTATATCAGCTTTTTCCCCTGGCAAACAAGATAAAAGCCCCCTGGCTCCTTGCAGTTTTTCCCCTTGTATGGTATTCTGAGGACAGAGTTCCCCCGAATATGTCATAGCTTTTTTTATTGTCAGGAGGCTGATGAGTAATGGAGCGAAAGGCTTCTTCCCCTCCGGTTCACCCGTGGGCGACTGGCCGCCCTGCTGTTAGCCGTGGTGCTGGTGACCATCGTGGTGTTCTCTCTGACCTTTTATCACCTGTGCCTGCACGCCAAGCGGATGGAGGTTCTCACTCAGGGGACGGACCGCTATGGGCCTTTGAGCAGGGCCAGCTTGATATCCTGTCTCAGGAGGCGGACGGCGCCACGGTCTACGGCGGCTCCGGATGCCGCGTCACAGTCCGGAACGGAGAGATCACCGCAGTCACGGATGAGAACATGGGGTTCTCCAAGTTCTACGAGGGGGGCGTTTTGACCTCCGTCACCTTTGACAATCCCTTGGCGGAGGCAGCTGCTCTGTGCACCCCCCTTTTCTGTAAACTCCTATGTGCAGTACACGGTCCGCACCCCGGAGGAGGCCCGGACCATCCGGGCAGAGCTGGACCGGGGCGGGACCGCCGCTCTGAGGCGCGCGGCCTGCGCTGCTGGGCGCTGGGCAACGGCTATCTCGTTGTGGAGACATGAACTCCCTGCCGCATCACAGAAAACACAGCCGCCAGCGTACTGGCGGCTGTGTTTTCTTAAATCTCTGCAGGCCAGCCGGGCGGCCCGCTCCTGGGCCTCCTGCAAAATGGCCTCCGGGTCATTGCCCGGATATCCAGTCCCTGGGCAGCGACGCAGTGGGTATTGGTGATCCCCAGCATCCCGGCCACCCCTCTGACATACTCATATCCGAAATTCCGATCCTCCAGCGGCCCGCCGGCGGTGGTAATATAAATCAGCCGCTCTGCCCGGCACAGCCCCCGCTGCTCCCCCGCCTGTGTATCCAAATGTGATCCCCAGTGTGCAGGCCCACTCCAGATAGACCTTCAGCGCCGCCGGGAATCCCAGATCCCAATAGGGGCTCCCACCACCACCAGATCCGCCCGGGCCATCTCCCGGGCGGGGAGGAGCAGCGGGTCCTCCCGCCCCTCCGCGGCCAGCTCCTCCCTGCGCCGGGACAGCTCCGCCGTCATCACGGGCAGCTCCGCCCTGGTCAGGTCCCGCCCGCCACCTTCAGCCCCGGACGGCGGACCCTCAGTTCCTCCAAAAATGTGCGGCACAGCTCCAGCGTCCGGGACTGTCCCGCCCCCTCATACAGCTGTTAATCCACAGTACCTGTTTCATGCCTGTCCTCCTTTTCCTCGGGCCTCTGCCCATTTTCTCTCCATTATGCCCCTTCTCAGCCCCGGCGTCAACCACGCTTTGTCTTTCCCGTGCTTTTTCATAGACTTTTCCGTTTTCCCATGATATAATACCCGGAGAATCGCGGAGATCCCCGATATTTTTCCGGTCCTGGCCTGCGGGCAGGGCTGTTATGCTGCATGATCCCGCCCCCGGGCCCGCTGCCCGGCCGGGCTGTATTCTGTTCAAGTTCTGGAGGAAGCACTTTGAAAACAGATATTTTGGGCATCCGTTTCGATGACCTCACCCGGGAGGAGGCCGCCCAGGCGGGCGCCGGCCTGCTCCGCTCTGGCAGGTTTCACTATGTGGTGACCCCCAACCCTGAATTTATCCTGGCCTCAGAGAAGGACCCAGAGTTCCGCCGCATCCTGAACGAGGCCGATCTGGTCCTGCCGGACGGCATCGGCGTGGTTTATTCCGCCAAAATTTTGGGCACACCTTTGAAGGAGCGGGTACCCGGCATCGACTTTGCCGCTGACATGCTGGCCCAGCTCAACGAGATCGGGGGCCGCCTCTTCCTGCTGGGTGCCAAGCCCGGCGTGGCTGAGGAGGCAGGCAGCCGCATCTGTGCCCAGTACCCCAATCTGGTCCTCTGCGGCACCCATGACGGCTACTTTGATAACGAGGCCCCCGTGGTCCGGGCGGTGTCTCAGGCCGCTCCCGACCTGCTGTTCGTCTGCCTGGGCGCGCCCAAGCAGGAGAAGTGGATGGCCCGGTGGGGCGCGCTCACCGGCGCCAAGCTGGCCATCGGCCTGGGCGGCGCCCTGGACGTCTTTGCCGGCAACGTGGACCGGGCACCGGAGAAGTGGCGCAGAATGGGGCTGGAGGGCCTACCGCCTGAGCCGGGAGCCCAAGCGCATCGGCCGGATGGCCAAGCTGCCTCTGGTACTGACCAGATCTCTGGGGGCCCGCCTCCGGGGGGGGCCGGAGCTGATGCCGGGAAAGCTGATCGTCTTTGAGGGGACGGACGGCTCTGGCAAGTCCACCCAGTTTCAGGCGCTGTGCGCCCGGGTGGAACAGACGGGCACCCCCTTCCGCCGCCTGGTCTTCCCCCAGTACCAAGAGCCCTCATCCGCCCCTCATCCGCATGTATCTGGGCGGGGGAATTCGGCTCCCGCCCAGGGGATGTGAATCCCTACGCCGCCTCCGCTTTCTATGCGGTGGACCGGTACGCCTCTTTGAAAAAAGTATGGGGGAATACTATTCCCAGGGGGGCTGATCCTCACCGACCGCTACACTACCTCCAATGCCGTCCACCAGGGGCCAAGTGCGCCCCCCAGGAGCGCCCCGCCTTCTGGGCTGGCTGGACGACTTTGAGCACGACAAGCTGGGCCTGCCCCGGGCCGACCTGGTCCTCTATCTGGATATGCCTACCCGCTGCTCCCTGGAGCTGCTCCGCAGCCGGGAGGCAGCCACCCACACTCAGGGGGACATCCACGAGGTGGACACCGACTATCTGGCCGCCTGCCGGGACAGCGCCCTCCAGGCTGCCCGGCTCCTGGGCTGGCAGGTCATCCCCTGCGTCACGGGGGACGGCCGTCTGCGCACGGTGGAGGAGATCCACCGGGAGGTGTGGTCCCTGGTCTCCCCCCCTGTTGAATCTGAATTAAGAAGGAGCTCCCCATGGTTTATATTCTCCTGGCCGAAGGCTTTGAAGAGGCCGAGGCCCTGATCCCCGCCGACCTGCTCCGCCGGGCCGGACTGCCTGTCTCCCTGGTGGGGCTGAACGCCGCCACCGTGGCTGGCGGGCATGGCATCGCTGTTGCCGCCGACCTGACGCTGGAGCAGGTCGTCCTCTCCTCCCAGGACATGCTGCTCCTGCCCGGAGGGAAGGGGGGGCGTGGAGTCCATGCAGATGGACCTGTTCGCCCTGGCCCTGATCCAGAAAGCCCACACTGTGGGCTGTTATCTGGCCGCCATCTGCGCAGCCCCCACCCTGCTGGCCCACCTTGGGCTGCTGGACCGCCGCAGCGCGGTCTGCTACCCCGGCATGGAGGGAGAGATGGGCTCCGCCGTGGTCCGGCCGGAGTGTCCTGTGGTAGTGGACGGACGCATCATCACCGCCCGCTCCGCCGGCTGCGCCTTTGACTTTGCCCTCAAGCTCATCGAGATCCTCGCCGGCTCCGAAAAAGCAAAGGAGGTCCAACATGCCATCCACTACCGCGGAACAGAAGAAACAACTGCGTAAGTCCGTCCGCAGCCTGCTCACCACCCTCTCCCCGGAGGCGCGGACGGCCGGAGACCGGGCCATGTTCCAGGCATTTCTTTTCCCTGCCGGAGGTCCGGCAGACTGGCACTTTTTCCTCTTCTGGGGCATCGCCGGCCTGGAGCCGGACACCGGCTCTCTGGCCGCCTCGCTGACCAAGCTGGGGAAGACGGTCTGTCTGCCCCGGGTAGTCCCCGGCTTCGGGATGGAGTGCCGGGTCTACCGCCCGGAGCTGCCCATGGCCATCTCCGACTTCGGCATCCAGGAGCCCACGGAGCAGGCCCCTCTGATCCGCCCTGAGGAGATCGGCCTTGCCCCTTGTCCCCGCTCTGTGCTATGATGAGGGCGGACGCCGCCTGGGCTTCGGGGAGGCTACTACGACCGCTGGCTGGAGAGCTTCTCCGGGACCACCGTTGGCCTGTGCCGGGAGTGCGTCCTCCAGCGGAGTCTGCCGGTAGAGCCCCACGACCTGGGGGTCCATGTTCTGGTGACGGACCGACGGGTCCTCCGCTTCTGAGCCCCTGCCTGTCCGCCGGCCCCGCAGGAAAGGCAGGGCCGGAGGGCCCCGCCTGTCTCCAGCGGATGTAGTCCGCCTCAGCAGCAGCTGTCGCCGCAGCCGCAGCCGCTGTTGCCGCAGTTGTTCCCGCAGCCGCAGCTGTTGCAGCCGCAGTTACTGTTGCAGCCCCAGCTGTTTCCGCCGCAGCCCCAGATGATGATCAGGATCAGGATGATCCACAGACAGCTGTTACCGCCGCAACCGTTGTTTCCAAAGCACATGAAACATTCACCTCACTCAAAGTCGGCCGAGACCGTCGCCGGTCTCGCCTCTGTACCATTCTATGGCCCACCCCTGTCCCCGGTTCCACGGGGAAGGAAATTTTGTTAGAGCTGACCCTATGCCTCAGGAACGCAGAAACTCAGACTACCGGGAGGCCGGCCGGCGCAGCCGGTCCTCCTCCCCCGCCCCCCGGCGCCGGCGCAGCGCCGCCCGCTCCGCCAGCTTTGCCGTGCTCTACGCTGTGGCCGTCATCGGCGTATCCGCTCTGCTGGCCTGTGTGGGCTGGATCGCCGCCAGCGACGTGCTGGCCCTGAACAAGGAGGAGCACTCCGTCACCGTCACCATCACCCCGGAGGACAGCTATGACGACGTGGTGGATATGCTCAAGGACAACGGCCTGATCGAGTACAAATCTCTTCAAGCTCTTCTCGCCATCACCGGCGGCAAGGACAAGATCGCCTCTTCCGGCACCTTTACCCTGAACTCCGACATGGACTACCGCGCCCTGATCTCCGGCATCAGCGCCAATTCCGCCTCCCGGGCAGTGGTGGATGTCACCATCCCGGAGGGCTACACGGTAGCCCAGATCTTCCAGCTCCTGGAGGAGAAGGGGGTGGCCACGGTGGAGGACCTGAACGAGACGGCGGCCACCCACGACTACGCCTTCTCCTTCCTCCAGGACATTCCCCTGGGTGACCCCTGAGCGGCTGGAGGGCTACCTGTTCCCCGCCACCTACGAGTTCTACACGCCCCACAATCCCCTGTACGCCATCAACAAGATGCTTCAGACCTTCGACGCCCAGTTCACCGATGAGATGCGCCAGGAGGTGGCGGACAGCGGACGCACCATCCACGAGGTGCTCACTGTGGCCTCCATGATCGAAAAGGAGACTGACGGTGAGGACCGGGGAAGATCGCCTCCGTCATCTACAACCGCCTGAACAACCCCGGTGCCTCCGCCGGCACCAACGGCTACCTTCAGATCGACGCCACCCTGGCCTATATCAACGGGGGCGGAAATGTGCCCACCGAGGCGGACAAGTCCATCGACTCCCCCCTACAACACCTACCTCTATCCCGGCCTGCCCCCCGGCCCCATCGCCAACCCCGGCCTGGAATCCATCAAGGCCGCTATGGAGCCGGAGAGCACCTCCTACTATTATTATACCCTGGGCGACGACAACAAGCACCATTTCTTCAACACTTACGGAGAGATGACCTCCTTCATGTCCACCCAGGCGCTTTACAGCGGCGGCTGACGATTTACAGCGGGCCCCGGAACGACTTCCGGGGCCCGCTCGACCTGTTGAAAAGGCGCGGCTCCTATGCCGCTCTGATGGGAGGCTGATCCTGATGGAACGAAAGAAGATCGAACTGCTGGCTCCGGCCGGCGACATGGAGCGCCTTCAGATGGCCGCCGCCTATGGGGCAGACGCGGTCTATCTGGCCGGTACTACTTTCGGCATGCGCTCCTTTGCCGGCAACTTTACGCCGGAAGCACTGAAGGAGGCGGTGGAGCTCTGCCACCGCCGGGGCATCCGGGTCCATGTTACCTGCAACACCATGCCCCGAAACAATGAGGTGGCCCGCCTGCCGGAGTGGCTGGAGTATCTGGAGGAGCTGGGCGTGGACGCAGTCATCCTGGCGGACGTGGGGACGCTGGCTCTGGCCGCCGCCCACGCCCCCCATGTGGAGCGGCACATCTCCACCCAGGCCAGTGTGGTCAACTACCAGTCCGCCCGGGCATGGCACCAACTGGGGGCCAAGCGGGTCATCCTGGCCCGGGAGCTCAGCCTGGACGAGATCCGGGAGATCCGTGCCAAGACGCCCCGGAGCTGGAGCTGGAGGCCTTTGCCCACGGGGCCATGTGTGTGAGCTACTCCGGGCGGTGCCTGCTCAGCAATTACATGACCGGTCGGGACTCCAACCGGGGCGCCTGCGCCCAGCCCTGCCGGTATCAGTATGCCCTGATGGAGGAGAAGCGGCCCGGAGAATACTTCCCCATCTATGAGGAAAATGGGGCGACCTACATCATGAACTCCCGGGATATGTGCATGATCGACCACCTGGGCGAGCTGATGGACGCCGGCCTGGACTGCCTCAAGATCGAGGGGCGGGCCAAATCAGCTTACTACGCCGCCATCGTCACCGGAGCTTACCGCCACGCCATCGACGCCGCCTGGAGCGGCGTGCCTCTGGACCCCGTCTGGCGGGACGAGGTAGAGCACATCAGCCACCGGCACTACTCCACCGGCTTCTATTTCGGCCAGCCGGGGCAGTTCACCGAAGATTCCCGCTATATCCGGGACTGGCAGATCACCGCAAAGGTGGTCAGCTGTGACCAGGAGGGCCGCGCCCTGCTCACCCTGAACAACAAGTTTTCCCTGGGCGACCGGCTGGAGCTGGTGGGCCCCGGCGTCCGCCCCCAGCCTCTGGAGGTCACGGCGCTGTGGGACGAGGACGGCCTGCCCCTTACCCAGGTACGTAAGCCCCAGATGCGCTTCCGCATGCAGCTGCCCCAGTCGGTGCCCCCCCTCTCCATCCTGCGCCGTCAGGCGGACCTGACCCCTTGAGTTCTTTCTGTGCAAACGAGCGCAGGGCTTCTCCCCGTGTGGGGAGAAGCCCTGCGCTTTCCTTTTTGTTCTCTGACAGATGGAAGCGAACCGTTGTCTTTTTAAAATTTGCTGCTCTCAGTTCAGCGCCACCGCATCGTCCTTTTCAAAGGCGGAGGGGCTGTAATAGCGGGTCACAGTGCCGTCCGCGGCCTCTCAAAAGCTGAAGTGCTCCATGAAGTCCCACAGCATAGGCATATCAGAGGGATAGCAGTTGTGGGGACGCAGGAGGCACTGCGCCCACTGAACCAAAGGAACTTCTACGCCATCAACAGTCTTGCTCCAAATATATACTTCCGGATGGCGAGAGTCAGCATTTACTACACTGCTAGCGCTGTTTGCCTCATAGGCAACCTCAAATCCATTCACCTGGAGCATATAGTTTGCCCACGACTGCATGTCTTTAGCTTCAAATCCATCTGCCATACTACCAGAATCCATCTGCCCTGTAACCATCATGGTGGGAATCGACTCATAAGCAGGCTCTGTCGAAGTTACCATCATTCCTTCCTGATTCTTACTGGGATCTTTTGGTGTAACTGCTCCAGAAGTCGTGGCGACAGCAGCATAGAATTCAGGATTGGTCATTGCAAACCCCTGGGTAGTGTTGGATCCCGCAGACTGGCCGGAGCCATAGATCCGGGTGAAGTCCAGATCTGCATAGCTGCCGTCGATCTGCTCCTCCAGGATGGTGATCAGGGAGTGGTAGAACTTGTCGGAGTCGGCATGGGACACGCTGCACGGACTGGCATTATAGGTCTCGCACACAAAAGGCCAGCACGATCCCCTCGTCCTCGGCGATCTGCCACCACAGAGTGGAGTCCAGGAAGATGGAGTCGGTCTGGGTGTTGCCGGGATAAATCATCAGCACTGGCAGTTCCTTGCCCTCGAAGCCCTCAGGCACGTAGATGATATACTCCCGGGGGTCCCACAACCCATCTCCGCTGTTGTCGCTGAAGGCGATCACGCCCACCTGGACGGTGCCGTGGCCGTCAATGGCCACATCCTCCTGGGCCAGGATCTGGGTCCCGTCACTGAGGGTCTTCTGCACCTGTCCGGCCTTGGCCTGCTTCTGGGCGGCCACCCGGGCGGAGGTGTAGTCAGGCGCTGGGCGATGGCATTGGAATATGCGAAGGTCGTATCATACCGGGTGTACTGGGCCATCCAGGCGTACAGCTCTGCGGCGCTCACATCGGCACTGCCGGTCACCTTCACCTGAGAGATGCCGTGGTCGGCCCCCGGCGGCCTCCAGACGGCTGTTGGCATAGTCGGTCTGATAGGCGTCAGAATCCAGCTTCTGGTAATAGGTGTCTCCCTCAGCTGCGGCCTCACAGTCGTTTGCCGTCTTCCAGTGGGCGTCGCTGCCGGTATAGGCAGCCAGCCATGTAGGCACAGGCGCGTCCTTCGGGGCGATCTCCCCGGCAATGCCCACCTGCTTCAGGGTCTTATCCAGCACATCGGTGATGCCGCCATTGGCGCTCTTCCCGTCATACGTTTTGCTGCTCACGCTGGCCAGATAGTCGTCTCCGGCACTCTCGCCGTCCACAAAAGCCTGGCTGATGACAAAGATGGGATTCTCAGCGGCCCAGGCCTCAGGGGAGCGGCACCCTCGCCGTAGCCCGCCAGATAAAACTCTCCGAAGGTGGAGAACACGTTGATGCCGGCCTCGTTGTTGCCGCTCTTCAGGAAGGCAATGGCGGCGTCCATGTAGGCCTTCTCCTCCGCCGCGCTGCCCCAGCCCTCCGCGCCGGGCTCCAGTACGAACAGAGCCTCGCCCTTCTGGTCCATCAGGTCGATCCACCCTCGTCCTCCAGGAACTGCTGGGTATCACGCCATTGGGCACCGCGATCACGGTGAAGTAGGAGCGGATGGACGCCTCCTCGGAGATGTACACCGTCACCTGGCGGTCACCCTCCACATCGATGTTCTTCGTGAACCAGCCGGTCAGCGGCAGCTGGGCCGCCTGGGTCCAGTCCTTCTCCAGCGCCGTGATGGTGTCCAGATCCACGCCGCCCAGCTCATACAGCCGCACCGCCACACCCGCCGTGTTGGCTCGGCTCACCGTGCTTTCTTGGGGACAGCTTGCCGTCCACCGCCTGCATCACACCGCTGGACAGTGCCCAGGACATGGCCTCGCTGGCCCAGGCTGTCCAGCTCCCCGGCATCGGCGTAACCGGCCAGGTTCGCAGAGGCGCTGACCACCGCGTCCTTATACTGCGCCGCAAACTTGACGCCATCACCGCCATCTCCTGGCGGGTGATGGTCTGGTTCACACCGAAGCTTCCGTCCTCGTAGCCCGCCGTGATCCCCTGCTCCACCGGCCCAGGTGGCCGCCTGGGCAAACCAGTCGCCCGTCTTCACGTCGGTGAAGGTGTCCTTGCTCTGCACCGCTGGCTGTCCCGCCATCTTGTACAGCATCGTCACCCACATGGCCCGGGTGATGGTGCTCTCCGTATCGAAGGTCTTCCCGCTCACGCCCGCCATCAGGCCGTAGTAGTTGGCGTCCATCACATCCTCGTAGTAGGATGCGCTCCGGCTCACGTCCTGGAACTTGCCCGGCTGATACGCCGCGCTTCCAGGCACCGCCATGGCCAGAGACAGCCGCCGCAGTGGACACAGTCACAAATCTC
>VOFC01006879.1_pt1 | contig 72120 bp, 114 predicted proteins | sample 5384161 | NCBI WGS metagenome assembly VOFC01 (sample SAMN12384722, study PRJNA508395) | human gut metagenome | isolation source: healthy gut B | host: Homo sapiens
ATATATTTTCCATGATACAGAGTTTGTCGGAAAATGTGATTGTACCCATTGCGGGGCTTGTCATTACCTACGTTCTATGCGTGGAGCTTATCAGCATGGTAACGGAAAAGAACAATATGCACGATATTGACACGTTCATGTTCTTTAAGTGGTTTTTCAAGGCGTGGGTAGCGGTGTATCTCGTTACCCACACCTTTACTATCACTATGGCGGTGTTCGATATGGCGCAGCACGTTGTTTCCGGCGCAGCGGGCGTGATCGGCGGCAATACGAATATCGACGTTGACGCCGCCCTCTCGTCCATGCAAGCCGGACTTGACGCTATGGAAATCCCCGAACTGCTTTTGCTCGTTATGGAAACAAGCCTTGTGAGCCTTTGCATGAAAATCATGTCGGTGCTTATCACGGTTATCCTGTACGGCAGAATGATAGAGATTTACCTTTACTGTTCGGTATCGCCTATCCCGTTTGCAACTATGACCAACAGAGAGTGGGGGCAGATAGGCAACAACTACTTAAAAGCCCTGTTCGCCCTCGGTTTTCAAGGCTTCCTCATAATGATATGCGTCGGCATTTATGCGGTTTTGGTTGGCAGCATGATTGTAGCGGACAACCTGCACAGCGCGATTTTCTCCCTTGCAGCCTACACCGTGATTTTGTGCTTCTCCCTATTCAAAACAGGCACACTTGCGAAGTCAATTTTTAACGCCCATTAAAGACCGAAAGGAGGTTTTCACTTGGCGTATGTACCCGTACCCAAAGACTTATCAAAAATCAAAACGAAAGTCGCTTTTAATCTGACAAAGCGACAGATTATATGTTTTGCGGCAGCCCTCGCTATGGGACTACCGCTTTTCTTTTTGCTCAAAGACAGCGCGGGAACAAGCATGGCGGCATTTGCAATGATTGTCGTTATGCTTCCCTGCTTCCTCTTGGCAATGTATGAAAAACACGGGCAGCCCCTTGAAGTCGTGATAAAAAACGTCATTCAGACAAAGTTTATCCGACCAAAGGAACGCCCCTATCAGACGGAAAATTTTTATGCCGTCATAGAAAAACAACGAAAACTGGAAAAGGAGGTATCGGCTATTGTCAATGGCAGAACGAAAAACCATGACCTGCGCGGTAAAAAATCCCGTGAAGCGTAAGCTGACCCGCGCAGAAAAGAAAGAAATCGCCGCCGTGATACAGGCGGCAAAGGGCGACGGGAAGCCCAACACCGCACAACAGACCATTCCCTACTTGCAGATGTACCCGGACGGGATTTGCAGGGTAACGGAAAAGAAATACAGTAAAAGCCTTGTCTTTGAAGATATTAACTATCAGCTTGCACAGGCAGATGATAAGACCGCCATTTTTGAAAACTGGTGCGATTTTCTTAACTACTTTGACGCTTCCGTATCGGTGCAGCTCTCTTTCATCAATCAGGGCGCAAGAAAGGAAAAGGCACAGGCAGCTATCGAAATCCCGGCACGGGACGACGCTTTTAACTCTATCCGCAAAGAGTACGCGGATATGCTGAAAAATCAGCTTGAAAAAGGCAACAACGGACTGGAAAAGTGCAAGTACATTACCTTTTCCATTGAAGCGGACAATCTCGCAGCCGCAAAAGCCCGCCTTTCCCGTATCGAAACCGACGTACTCAATAATTTTAAGGTGCTTGGTGTAACAGCCCGCCCCATGAACGGACAGGAACGCTTAAACGTCCTGCATGGGATTTTCCACCCGGAGGGCGAGCCGTTCCGTTTCTCTTGGGACTGGCTTGTACCGTCCGGGCTTACCACAAAGGACTTTATCGCCCCGTCCTCGTTCCGCTTTGGCGACGGGCGCACGTTCCGCATGGGGCGTAAGCTCGGTGCGGTTAGTTTCCTTGAAATCCTCGCGCCGGAGCTGAATGACCGTATGCTTTCGGACATTCTCGACCTTGAAAACGGGATAATCGTCAATCTGCATATCCGCAGTATCGACCAGAGCGAAGCAATCAAGACCATTAAGCGCAAGATAACTGACCTCGACAAGATGAAGATTGAGGAACAGAAAAAGCGGTACGCAGCGGGTACGACATGGATATAATTCCGTCCGACCTTGCTACTTTCGGCAGCGAAAGCAAAAAATCTGTTGCAGGATTTACAGAGCCGAAATGAACGAATGTTTCTGCTGACGTTCCTTGTGGTAAACATGGCAGACACAAAACGGAAACTGGATAATGACGTATTTGCTACGGCGGGCTTTGCACAGAAAAACAACTGCGCTCTGACCCGCCTTGACTATTTGCAGGAAGCGGGCTTTATGTCCTCTATCCCTCTTGGAGAGAACCTTATCCCCATTCAAAGAGGGCTTACGACCAGTAGCACCGCTATTTTTATCCCGTTCATCACGCAGGAGCTTTTCCAAAGGGGCGCAGCCCTTTACTACGGCTTAAATGCGCTGTAACAACATGATACTCTGCGACCGCAAGCAACTGAAAAACCCCAACGGGCTTATTCTTGGAACACCGGGAAGCGGTAAATCCTTTGCGGCAAAGCGGGAAATGACAAACGCTTTTCTCATTACCGACGACGATATTATTATCTGCGACCCGGAAGCAGAATATTTTTCCCTTGTGCAGCGATTGGGCGGGCAAGTGATACGCCTGTCGCCTGCCGGAAAAGGCATGGACGGCAAGCCCCAGTATGTGAACCCTATGGATATTAACCTCAACTACTCCGAGGACGACAACCCGCTTGCCTTGAAATCCGACTTTATCCTTTCCCTCTGCGAGCTTGTTATCGGCGGCAAAGAGGGCTTGCAGCCCGTGGAAAAGACCGTCATTGACCGCGCCGTTAGGAATGTGTACCGACCTTTCCTTGCAGAACCCGACCCGGCAAAAATGCCGATTTTGGGCGACCTCTACAACGAACTGCTGAAACAGCCGGAGCCGGAAGCTGCCCGCATTGCGGCGGCATTGGAGCTTTATGTTTCCGGCTCTCTGAACGTCTTTAACCACCGTACCAACGTGGAGCTTTCTAACCGCCTTGTCTGCTTTGATATTAAACAGCTTGGAAAGCAGCTCAAAAAGTTAGGTATGCTCATTGTGCAAGACCAGGTGTGGAACCGCGTTACCATCAACCGCGCAGAGAAAAAGCAACCCGTTACTATATGGACGAGTTTCATTTGCTTTTGAAAGAAGAACAGACCGCAGCCTATTCCGTGGAGATTTGGAAGCGTTTTCGTAAATGGGGCGGCATACCGACGGCAATCACACAGAACGTCAAAGACCTTTTATCAAGCCGCGAAGTCGAGAATATCTTTGAAAACTCTGATTTTGTCCTCATGCTCAATCAGGCACAGGGCGACCGGGCTATCCTTGCAAAGCAGCTCAATATCTCCCCGCAGCAGATGAAGTATGTGACCCATACCGAAGCGGGCGAGGGGCTTATCTTTTACGGGAATGTGGTGCTGCCATTCATTGACCGCTTCCCGACGGACACCGAGCTTTACCGTCTGCTTACGACAAAGCCGGAGGAAGTGAGCAAGCCATGAAAACGGACGTAATCATCAACCGTGACGCCCTCTATGCCCTGCGGGAGCTGCCGAGCGAAAGCGTGAACTGCTGCGTCACAAGCCCGCCTTACTATGGACTTAGGGACTACGGGCTTGACGCACAGATTGGACGTGAGGACACGCCGGAGCAGTACATTGACAGGCTTGTAGAAGTATTCCGGGAACTGCGCCGGGTACTGAAAGACGACGGGACGTTTTGGCTGAATATCGCAGATACCTACTGCGGCACAGGCATGAAAGCGGGCTGCAAGCAAAAGGACTTAATCGGTATTCCGTGGCTTTTAGCTTTTGCCCTGCGCTCTGACGGGTGGTATTTACGCAGCGATATTATCTGGCTGAAAGAAAATCCTATGCCGGAGAGCTGCCGCGACCGACCGAGCCGCTGCTATGAGCATATCTTTTTACTGACGAAATCAAAGAAATATTACTATGACGCTGCCGCCATTGCAGAGCCGATTGCGCCGGGAACGGCTGCGCGTACCGGCAGGGCGCGGCGCAGGACACAAATACGCCGAGGAAGTACCGGGACAGGGCAAGGTACAGGGTATCAATAAGACCCGCAGCGGCAGCTATTATGACGACGCTCTTATGCCGACCACAAGGAACAAGCGGGACGTTTGGCTTATCAATACCGTACCGTATAAGGGCGGGCATTTTGCCGCCTATCCCCCGAAGCTCGCGGAAACGTGCATACTTGCGGGCTGTCCGAAAGGCGGCGTTGTCCTTGACCCGTTTTTTGGAAGCGGCACCACCGGGCTTGCAGCGAAAAGCCTTGACCGCCGCTATATCGGCATTGAACTGAACGCCGAGTATTGCGCCCTTGCAGGAGCGCGGATTGGAGGTGGTAACACTTGAAAGACCCATTAAAACCCCGTGATAAAATCACGCAGAAAATGACCCGCGACGGGGCTATCGCAGAAAATCAGACCACGGGAGACACGGAACGTATCAGCAACCGCATACGGGACGCGGATTTACAAAAGACCCCGGAACAACAGGCGGCACAGGACGCTATGCAGCTTCCCCCGGTATCTGATACAAGCCCGCTTCCCCATGTGCCGGGAGCTGCCCCCAAAGCGGACACAGGCAAAACGGAGCGCGTCATGGAGCATATCGACGCCGCCCATACACGAAAAGCCAGTAAAAAGGCAGTACGAAAAGCACAGGCAGAAGCTACCGCCGGGACGAAATCTTCCCGGCTGCAATTTACCGACGAGGAACGCGCTGCCCCGGAGCTTGAAAAGTATATCAAGAAAGCCGATAAAGCCGCCGACTGCTTGGATAAGGCAAAGGCAGCTATCCCCAAAGAAAAGAAACTGGTAAAAGAGCGCACCTTTGACGAAACCACCGGGAAAGGCAAGACCCGCCTGCACTTTGAGGAAAAGGACAAACCGCCCGGATTTAAGGAGAAGCACAACCCGCTATCGCGCCCCCACACAGGAAGCCGGGATTTTGGTACATAACAAAATCCATTCTGTCGAAAAGGATAATTCCGGCGTGGAGGGCGCACACAAGAGCGAGGAAGCCGCAGAACGGGGATTGAAGTACGGGGCGCGGAAAATCAAGCAGGGCTACCGCAGCCATAAGCTGAAACCCTACCGGGAAGCGGCAAAGGCAGAAAAAGCGGCTTTTCGGGCAAATGTGGATTTTCAGTATCATAAGACCCTGCATGATAACCCGCAGCTTACCTCTAACCCCATTTCCCGGTTTTGGCAGAAGCAGAAAATCAAGCGGCAGTATGCAAAGGAAGCCCGCAATACCGCAAAGGGTATCAAGGGCGCGGCAGAACGCACCCGCAAGGCGGCAGCCAAAGCCGCCGAGAAAACGAAGCAGACCGCAGCATTTGTGGCAAGGCACCCGGCGGGCGTGGCAATCGCTGTCGGGGTGCTGCTGCTCTTTATCATGGTTATGTCCGGGCTGTCCTCTTGTGGGGCAATGTTTTCCGGCGCGTTAAACGGGGTGCTTGGAACGTCCTATACCTCCGAGGACAGCGACCTTGTGGAAGTGGAAAACAGCTACGCCGGATTGGAAAACGAGCTGCAAAGCAGGATTGACAATATCGAGCGCGACAATCCGGGCTATGACGAGTACCGCTATGACCTTGAAAACATCGGACACAATCCACACGAATTAGCGTCCTATCTGACCGCAAAATACCAAAGCTACACCCGCGCCGAGGTACAGAGCGAATTACAACGGATTTTCAATCAGCAGTACAAGCTGACCTTGACCGAGGAAGTGGAAATACGCTACCGGGAGGAAGAACGCACCGACACATGGACAGACGAGGACGGCAACGAGCATACGGACACCTACACCGTACAAGTACCTTATGAGTATTACATCTTGCACGTCAAGCTGACGAATACCCCGCTATCTACGATTGCGGAAAACAATCTGACCCCGGAACAACTGGAAATGTACCGGGTGTACTTACAGACAAGCGGGAACAAGCCCCTTATCTTTGGCGGCGGCTCTCCTGACACTTCCGCGTCGGAAGATTTAAGCGGCGTGGACTTTGTAAACGGAACGCGCCCCGGCAATACCGCTATCGTTGACCTTGCAAAGCAGCAAGTCGGAAATGTGGGCGGCTATCCCTATTGGAGCTGGTACGGCTTTAATTCCCGCGTGGAATGGTGCGCCTGTTTTGTGTCCTGGTGCTACGGGCAAATGGGACTTTCCGAGCCGCGTTTTGCCGCCTGCCAGTCGCAGGGTATTCCGTGGTTTACCTCTCACGGACAATGGGGAGCGCGGGGCTATGAAAACATTGCCCCCGGTGACGCTATCTTTTTTGACTGGGATTTAGACGGCAGCGCAGACCATGTAGGGCTTGTTATCGGCAGGGACGGAAACCGCGTCTATACCGTGGAGGGCAATTCCGGCGACGCCTGCAAGATTAAGAGCTATCCCCTTGACTATGCCTGTATCAAAGGGTACGGGCTGATGAACTGGAACTGACATACAACAACACATTTTTTGAAAATCGAAAGGAGAAAAATTTATGGCTATGAGTAAAATCGAAAGAATTGAAAAGGAAATCCAAAAGACCCGTGAGAAAATCACGGAGTATCAGAACAAGCTGCGCGGACTGGAAGCACAGAAAACCGAAGCGGAAAATCTGCAAATCGTTCAGCTTGTGCGCTCTATGCGCATTACCCCGCAGGAGCTTAACGCCATGCTTGCGGGCGGCGGTATTCCGGGCATTGCCCCTATGCCCGCAGACTATGAGGAACAGGAGGACAATGCAGATGAAGAATAAAATCCTTGCAAGCATTACCGCACTTTGCGCCGCCCTTGTCCTTGTGGGCGGCTTTTCCGTTACTGCCTACGCGCAGACCCCGACAGAGGAAACTGACGACAGCGGCGTAATCGTGGAAACCGAACCGCAGCCCCTTACCCCGGAGGGCAACATGACCCTTGTGGACGACATCGACGGGGACGCTGCCGAGGATAAGCAGTTTATCGTCGTGAAAAGCAAAGGCGGCAACTATTTTTATATCATCGTTGACCGCGCAGCCGAGGGCGAAAATTCCGTCCACTTCCTAAATCAAGTAGACGAAAGCGACCTTATGGCGATTATCGGGGAGGAACAGACCGAACAACCCCCGGCTGTCTGCAACTGTACCGAGAAATGCAAGGCGGGCGAAGTAAACACCGCCTGCCCCGTCTGCTCTGTCAACATGGATAGCTGCACAGGCAAGGAAGCCACGCCGGAGGAACCCGCCGAGCAGGAGCAGCCCCAGAACGGCATGGGCGGGCTTTTGATTTTCCTTGTCGTGGGCTTGCTTGGCGGCGGCGCAGCCCTCTACTACGTTAAGTTTATGAAACCGAAACAGAACGTGAAAGGCAGCACCGACCTTGACGAGTTCGATTTTGACGAATACGACGAGGACGAGCCGGAAGAAGCTGACAGCGCAGACACCGAACAGGAGGACGAGGAAGAATGAAGTTAGTCATTTGTGAGAAGCCCAGCGTCGGGGCGGCGGTTGCCGCCGCCCTTGGCGTTACGGGCAGAAAGGACGGATATATTGAGGGAAACGGCTACCTAATCTCTTGGTGTATCGGGCATTTGGTACGGGCTTTCCGAAGCTGCCGCCTATGGGAAACAGTACAGGAAATGGAGCTATGACAGCTTACCCATTCTGCCGCAGGAATGGCAGTACACCGTAGCCACCGACAAGGGAAAACAATTCAAAATCTTAAAAGACCTCATGCACCGCGCCGACGTTTCGGAAGTCGTGAACGCCTGCGACGCAGGACGCGAGGGCGAGTTGATTTTCCGATTTGTCTATCATCAAGCGGCGGGCTGCAAAAGCCATTTACCCGTCTTTGGATTTCCTCAATGGAAAACGGGCGCAATCCAAAGCGGCTTTGACAATCTGAAGGACGGGCGGGGTATGACGCCCTCTATCAATCTGCGCTTTGCAGAGCAAAGGCTGACTGGCTTATCGGTATCAATGCGACCCGTCTTTTCTCCTGCCTGTATGGAAAGACCTTGAACGTGGGACGTGTCCAGACCCCGACCTTAAAAATGCTTGTAGACCGGGACACTGCCATTACAAACTTTCAAGAAGGAAAAATATTACCATGCCTTGATTTATGCTCCCCGGCGCAGAAGCGGCAAGCGCGAAGATCTGCGCCGCTGATGAAGCGGGCAAACTGAAAGCAGCCTGCGAAGCGTCGGCGGCTGTCTGCTTCCCTTGTGAAAGAAAAAAAACCATTGCCCCGCCGAAGCTCTTTGACCTTACCAGCTTACAGCGGGAAACAAACCGCATTTACGGATATACGGCAAAACAAACCCTTGATTTGGCGCAGACCCTCTACGAAAAGAAGCTGCTTACCTATCCAAGAACGGACAGCGCATTTCTGACCGATGACATGGGAGAAACAGCGACGGGCATTATCAAGGTGCTTTGTGAGAAACTTTCCTTTATGGAGGGCGCGGATTTTTTACGCCGGAGATTGCAAAGGTGCTGAACAGTAAAAAGGTATCAGACCACCACGCAATCATTCCCACTATGGAGCTTGCAAAGGCTGACCTTACCGCGCTGCCGGAAAGCGACGCAATATCCTTACCCTTGCCGGGGCGCGTCTGCTTATGGCGACCGCCGAGCCGTACGTTTTGAAGCGGTAACGGCGGTTTTCTCCTGCGCCGACCATGACTTTACGGCAAAGGGCAGGGCGGTAATCGCTGCCGGGTGGAAAGACCTGGAACGGCTTTACCGGGTGACCCTCAAAAGAAGCCGGACAGCGACGACGAAAACGAGCTTGTGTTACGATGTGCCGGACTTTTCCGAGGGGCAGACCTTTGAAAACCTGCCGCGAAAGTGACGGAGCATGACACTACACCCCCGAAGCCCCACAATGAAGCAAGCCTTTTGTCTGCTATGGAACGCGCAGGGAACGAGGGAAACCGACCCGGACGCAGAACGCCGGGGGCTTGGTACGCCCGCCACCCGCGCCGCTATCATTGAAAAGTTAGTAAAGGGCGGCTTTGTGGAGCGCAAAGGGCAAACAGCTTATCCCACCAAAGACGGCACAAACCTTGTCTGCGTCCTGCCGGATGGTGCTTACTTCCCCGCAGCTTACCGCCGATTGGGAAAACAATCTGACGCAGATTGCAAAAGGGCCGCCGACCCCGGCGAATTTCATGTCAGGGCATTGAAGCTATGGCGCGGGAGCTTGTAAAAAACTACGCCGCCGCACTGGACGAGAAAAAAGATTTTTTCGGGACAGAAAAACCCTCTGTCGGCAAATGCCCCCGTTGCAAGTTCCCCGGTCCATGAGGGAAAGAAAAATTATTACTGTTCCAACAAGGACTGCGCCTTTGTGATGTGGAAGAACGACCGCTTTTTTGAGGAACGCAAAACCGCTTTTTTCCCCGAAGATTGCCGCCGCGCTCCTAAAATCCGGCAAGGCAAATGTGAAAAAGCTCTACTCCCCGAAAACAGGCAAAACCTATGACGGAACAATCCTGTTAGCCGATACGGGCGGGAAATACGTCAACTACCGTATAAATTGCAGAAGAACTAAAAACTTGAATAGCAAGCATAGGAAGCGGGTACCCACTTCCGTAAATCCCTGTTGCGACGCTGACGCGCCGGACGGGGATTTTGCTTGTTGGGAAGTTTCCCAAACCCTCTTTTGCGGAGGGCTTCACCCTCTAAAAATTTTCAAAAATATTTGGCAGAAATGCGGGCGTACCCGTAGTAGACCATGCAGCCAAAAAAATGCAGCTTATGACGCTGCCGCAGAGAAAGGAGGTTTTTCACTATGGCAAGTTTACGGGACACCGTAAAGGACTATCAAGACGAACTTAGGGACGGTATCGCATGGGTGGCGTTCTGGAAACAGGGGCGTTCATGGAACGCGGAATATTTTCATCTTGATATGGACGATACGCTCTACCCGGAGGACAGGAGCCGGTTAGAGGAAATAAAAAGCATTGACCCCGCCGCCGTTATCTTAAACGGCTACTATTGCGGGTATTTAGGCGAGGACATGAGCCTTGACGAGCTGACCGCCGGAGTGCGTTACCACTACGAAAACAGCATGAACGACATTGACGGTTTTATCGGGGCGCATGACGACAGGCTTCCCCCGGAGGTTATCGAGGAAGCGAGGGCAGCCGCCCATGAAGCGGGGCTTCCCTTTTCCGAAAAGCCCTACCGGGACGGGGAGGATTTTAACCCCTATGTATTTGACGGGAGCATGAGCATTGAGGATTTTGAGCTTATGCACCGCATGATTGAAAAAGAAAGGAGCGAACAAATGGCAGAACCGATTTTAAGCGGCTATCTTTCCAATCTTGGGAAGTACACCGAGGGCAGACCCGCGGGCGAATGGGTGACATTCCCCACGACTGCCGAACATCTGAAAGAAGTCTTTGACCGTATCGGGATTGACTTCAAGCACTATGAGGAATGGCATTTCACAGAATTTCAATCCACTATCCCCGGCTTGACGGAGCATTTAAGCGAGTATTCCCACCCCGACGAGCTGAACTATTTAGGGAAGCTCTTGGAAATGCAGTTTGACGACGACCGGGAGAAATTCATTGCAGCCATTGAATACGGCGACCATGCCGACAGCTTACAGGACATTATCAACCTTGCACAGAACCTTGACTGCTACTGGATTTATCCGTCCGTCCACAATGAAGAAGAATACGGGCGTTATCTGGTTGATGAACTGGAAGAACCGGAACTTCCCGAAGAAGCGAAAAAGTATTTCATGTATGAGGAATACGGGCGGGACGCTTCCATTAACGACGACGGTATGTTTACCGAAAAGGGCTATATCTACAATAACCGCAACACCTTTACAGAATGGTATGACGGGCGCGACGTACCGGAGGAATACCGGATAACGCCACAGCCCCCGCAGCCGGAAAGACCCGACCCGTCAAAAGTAGAAATGGACGCAGCCGCGCCGGGGCAGAGAACGGCGCAGACCGCAGAGCAGCCACAGGAGCCGCGCCCGGTTATCCCTATCGTGCTGACGAGCGAGAAGCCCGCCGAAAAGCTCAAAGAGATTACCGACCGTCTGGAACAGGGTATTGCGGAACTCTTTGACAGCGAGCGTTACCGGGAATATCTGAAAGTCATGTCAAAATTCCATAATTACAGCTTCCGAAACACCGTCCTTATCGCCATGCAGAAGCCGGACGCTTCCCTTGTGGCGGGCTTTTCCGCTTGGAAGAACAACTTTGAACGAAACGTGATGAAAGGGCAAAAGGGAATTAAAATCATTGCCCCGTCGCCGTATAAAATCAAACAGGAAATGCAGAAAATCGACCCGCACACGCAGAAGCCCGTTATCGGCAAGGACGGGAAGCCCGTCACCGAGGAAAAGGAAGTCACCATACCCGCCTACAAGGTGGTATCCGTCTTTGACGTTTCCCAGACCGAGGGAAAGGAGCTGCCGGACATTGCGGTTGACGAGCTGACAGGCGACGTTGACCGCTACAAGGATTTTTTCGCAGCCCTTGAAAAGACTTCCCCCGTTCCTATCGCCTTTGAGAATATCGAGGGCGGCTCTCATGGCTACTACCACTTGGAGGACAAGCGCATTGCTATCAACGAGGGCGTGAGTGAATTACAGGCGGTAAAGACCGCCATTCACGAAATCGCCCATGCGAAGCTGCACGACATTGACCTCAACGCGCCAAAGGACGAGCAGCAGCCCCACGTTGACCGCCGCACCCGCGAAGTCGAAGCGGAAAGCGTCGCCTATACCGTCTGCCAACATTACGGGCTTGACACGTCGGACTACTCTTTCGGCTATGTCGCCGGGTGGAGCAGCGGGCGGGAGCTGTCCGAGCTGAAAAGCTCCCTTGAAACGATACGCAGCGCAGCCGCCGAGATTATCAATTCCATAGACGAGAATTTTGCGGAGCTGCAAAAGGCACAGGACAAGGAGCAGACCGCCGGACAGGAGCAGCCCACCAGAGAGGGACAGGAAGCCGCGCCGGAGAAGCCGGATCCGGAAGCAGCCGCACCGGGAAAATCCGGCGCACAGGAAAAAGCGGGCGCAGCCCCGAAAGAAGCCTTTACCCCGGAAACGATTTACAGAGTGCGCCGGAACCCTTACAGCGACAGCCGGGAAAACAGCTACCTCTTGCAAGCCTATGTGACACAGGAGAACGGGCGGGCGAAAATGGGCGACGTGCTTTATACGGGAACGCCGGAGAAATGCCGCGAGCTTATGGGGCAGCTCAAAAGCGGCGAGCTGACCGAGGGCGACATAAAGCAGCTTTACGCAAAGGCACAGGAAACGGCGCAGACCACCGGACAGGACAAAGACACCTTTTCCATTTACCAGATAAAGGGCGGGGACGAAACAAGGGATTTCCGCTTTGAGCCATACGACCGCCTGCAGGCGGCGGGAAATGTGGTTGACAGGGCGAACTATGAGCTTGTCTATTCCGCGCCCCTTGCGCCGGAAACTTCCCTTGAAGATATTTACACCTGTTTCAATATCGACCACCCCAAAGATTTTAAGGGACACAGCCTTTCCGTTTCCGACGTGGTAGTGCTTCATCAGGACGGACAGGACGCGGCGCATTTCGTTGACAGTGTAGGTTTTCGGGAAGTGCCGGAGTTTTTACAGGAGCAAAAGCAGCTTACCCCGGACGACTTGGAAACGGGCGAAACTGTCAAGACACCGAGGGGGACTTTCCATGTGACCGCCATGAGCCGGGAGCAGATAGAAGCCGCCGGATATGGCTTTCACCACCAGTCGGACGACGGAAAGTATCTGATTATGGGGAATGGGACGCGGGCGTTTGCCGTTGCCGCAGAACAGGCGCAGCGGGACAATCCCTTGAAAACCGCCGAGCAGACCACAGAGCAGAACGGGAACATGATTGACGGTATCATCAACAACACCCCCACCGTTGACGAACTGGAAGCAAAGGTAAAGGCGGGCGAGCAGATTTCCCTTGTTGACCTGGCTAACGCTGTCAAAGCCGACAAGGAGCGCGGCAAGGGAGCGAAGCCGGAAAAGAAACCCTCTATCCGGGCGCAGCTTAGAGCCGACAAGGAAAAGGCACAGAAGAAAAACGCAAAGCAGAAGTCACAGGACTTGGAAAGGAGCTGACCCATGCCGGAACAGAGCAAATTTGAAAACATGGATTTGTTTGCTTCCCTTGAAGCGATTATGAAGCAGAACACAGGCTTTTACCAGAGCGACTTAGACATTGACAAAGAGATTATCGCAAAGGCGGCGGCAAGCCCCCACAGGGAGGACAAGACCCTTTTGTGGTTCTGCCGCCCGTCCGGGACGCACTGTTTCCGGGAGCGCGACGTTTTCCTCAAAGACACCGCGCCCCACAACACATGGCGTTTCTACATGGAGCAGACAAGCGACCGCGTTCTTGCCTATGCAATCGAGCTGACGGGAAAGGAGCGCGGGAAAATCAAGGGCAATCTGTACGAACTGGACTACTCTAAACATTATGAGCGCGTCAAGGAAAAGGAGCTGCCCGCCGATACGGTGAAGCTGATTTATGAGCATGGGGAAAGGGTACAGGAAGCCGGGAGATATTTTGACGGAACCCCAGACCCGCAGCTTGGGAAATTTGAACGCTTTGAAGCCGTACCCAACGACCCGGACGCGCTGCAATCGCTCTTACAGGAAGAACGGCGCAGCCGGGAGCAGCTTTCGCCGGGGGATTTCAAGGCGCATATTGCCGCTTTGCGGGACGGGCTGATTGAAACGGAAGCGCGGCGCATTGTGCGAGAAATGAAGCGGCATTACGAGCCGAACAGCCCGAACAAGACCCATTTCATGGCAGAGCTTTCCCCGGCGTTCATGCGGCTTGCAGCCACAAAGGACACTGACCGCCTTTTCTCCATGCTGCCCTACAAGACCCTTTCCTTTTCCAAAATCGAGGGCAGACATGGGACGTATGCGCTGATTGACAAGGGGGAGAACCGGGACAGGGAGATAAGGAAGCCCCGCCCCTCTATCCGGGCGCAGCTTAAAGCAGACAAGGCAAAGACCGCCCCGAAAAAGGCGGCGGCAAAAACAAAAAATCACGATATGGAGGTATGAGCATGATTAGACTGACTGTTGAAGAAACAAACCTTTTGAGCATTTACAACGAGGGCGGCAAGCGGGCTTTGATTGAGAATGTCAACGCCGCGCTGCCCTACATGGACGCGGATATGCGGGAGCTTGCAAAGCGCACCCTTTCCAAAGTGGACGCTTTGACCGAAGCGGAATTTGCAGAGCTTCCCATTTACGCCGCTGATGAAGTATGAACGGGGTTAAGCGGCTGACGCCGCCCCAGAGCCGGAAAGTCAACGCCCTTGTGCGCCGGACGTGCTGCAATTGCGATAACGGGAACTGTATCTTACTGGACGACGGGGACGAGTGCGTATGTCCGCAGCTCATTTCCTATTCGCTTCTCTGCAAGTGGTTCCGGGTTGCGGTGCTTCCCGCCGACAGGCTGCTTTATGCGGAGCTTTACCAGACAGGGGATAAGAAGAAATGTACCGAGTGCGGCGCGTTCTTTGCGTCAACCTCTAACAGTGTCAAATACTGCCCCGTCTGCCGGAAACGTATCACCCGCAGACAAGCCGCCGAGCGCATGAGGAAAAGACGCGCCCCTGTTACGCAGTAGGCGCGGAAAATCCCTTGATTTACAGGGCTTTCCGGGCGTGAAAATCGGATAGGCGATACTTTATACCTTTACCCCCAAAAATGGCGTTCTACTGCGTAACATTCACGAAAACAGCACCCATAAAAAGACAGGGCGCGGAAGTCATATACTGGCTTCCGCGCCCTGTTCTTTTTTTGCCTATCTGACATTTCCCTTTTCCATTTCTTCAAGCGGGAACTGCGGGAGGGCTTCTATCAGCTTCTTTGTGATAGACTGGCGCATATCTTCGTTGATTTCCTGTTTCGTGCTTCCGTCTGGCTGTCTGACCGCTACCGTCGATAGCCTGTCGATTTCGTCCTTGTAGCACTCCACGACTTTCTCCACCGCCCATTTTTCCCCGGCAACGGCGGCGCGTATGGTTTCATATTCCGGCATTTTCTGGTTTTCCATGCTCAACGCTCCTCTGCTTTTTGATAGCCCTATCATAGCACAGCGGCGGGGATTTTGCTATCCTTATCCGCGCTCTGTTTCCTTTTCCCGTTCCGGCTGTCTGTCTGCCTGTAAAATGCTGTCAATGTTCTGCTTGATAATATCGTATTCCCGGACTTTCTTTTTCAGCTTCCCATAGTCGGCATAAAGGGCTTCTTTCTGCGCTTGGAGGGCTTCATATTCCGATTGCAGCGCGGCAAGGTTCGGGAGCTTCGCAATGCCCGCCGCTTTCAGCGACCTTGCGGCGGCTTCATGTAGGATAATCGCCTGTTCCTGTCCGGCGCGGTACTTCTCCCTGTTCTTTGCCTTGCGGTATGCGTCATAGACGGGCTTTGTCTTTTGGTAGGTGGAAACATTCTTGATAAGCACCGCCATGTCCGCAAGCCGCTTTTCCGCGTCCTTCAATGCGTCTGCCGCCTGTCCGCTTTCCGCTGCCATTTCTTCAATCCGGCTGACTAAATCCGCGTACTGTTCAATCTTATGTTCCGTCAAGAAATTCATGGTCTTTGCTGCCTGTTTCAGATTGTGGATTTTCGCCCACTGTTCATAGCCCTTACTCTGCGCCGCCTTGATACTGTTCTCAATGTCGATAAGCAGCGAAACGCCGCGCTGCTCTCTGGGGGCTTTCGCCGCCTTTGCCCGTCTGCCCGCTATCCGTTCCCTTATGGCTTCCTCTGTATAGTCTGCGCCGAGGGTTTTAAGGCGGGTGAAGCGTTCCTGTCCGGGGGCGCGGCATGACACATATTTCCCCGGCTTTATCTCATAGCCCGCCGCCTGTAACCGCTGCAACAATTCCTCAAAACTGGAAACTTGGGGGATAAGCGCGTCAAGGGCGGTTTTTAGCTTGCCTTTCCAACTGGTACCCGTCTTTTCTGCCTGGTACTCCGCATAGCTCTTTCCCTTGCTGCCCTTGCCGGGAACGACGACGGACAAGCCATTTTCCCGGCACAGCTTGTCGCTCATGTTCCGTATGCCGTAATAGCTCCTTTTGTTGGAATTATATTTGCGGTGGTCTACGAAATTTACGGCGCAGAAAATAATGTGATTGTGGACGTGTCCTTTGTCAATGTGCGTCGTGAGTACATATTCATGCTGCCCCTTTGTTACCGCGTCGGCAAGCTGCTTTCCGATTTCATGGGCTTTCTGATAATCGACTTCCCCCGGCTCAAAGGACTGTATCAGATGAAAGGCTAAATTGTTCCCCTTTTGGAGTGCTTGGGACAAGGTATATTCAAACTCAATATCTGCCGTTTCATAGGAGCAGCCGAAAGAGGACACAAGCATTTTTCCGTCCGTCTTGTCCGGGTTTTCGATATAGTCAAGGGCTTTGCTTAGAGTGCTTTTAATAGGCTTAATCTTTGTAACCGCCATATCTCCGCAAGCACCCCCTTTATTTCCTCTATGTCCTCTTGGTATGCGTTCCCCGTCGCGTTTACGCGGCGTGCTATCTGGTTGACGTTGACACCGATTTTCTGTATCTCTGCGGTCATTGCCTTTATATCGGCATGGTCTATCTGAATGATATACCCGTCAATGGCAATCTTCCGCAGATATGCCGCCATGTTCCGGGTGGGTACGAGCTTCATTTTTTCCAGTATTAAATCCCGTTCCGCTTCCGTCACTCTGAATTTGATTTGCACCGTTCTTTTGCGTCCGTTCATGTATTCGCTCCTTTCCTTTCCGTTCCGAGGGTTTGGGACACTTCCCAACAAGCAATTTTCAACCGACGCGCCGCAGCGCGGGAGGGGAAAATACGGAAGTGGGTACCCGCTTCCTATGCTTGCTACGAATGTTTTTATCCCTTATGCCTTACTACGGAGCTATGCCCGGTTTTGCCAAACTTCCGCAAAAGAAAAACGCTGCAATCTCAAAAAAGATTACAACGCTCTCTAAACCTTATTCAATTCTGACGGACACTTCTTATTCGCCCTCTGTTTCGACTTCGGCAATCTCCTTTGCCGTTGCGGTTACAATCCGTATGCCCGTATCGCTCATACCGTCAAGAAGCGCGTCAAGCTGCCGCCGCTGCGTGTTCTTCTCCGGCGGCGTTTCTAAAAGGAATTGGTCTACGGATATATGGTAACGCTGCATAAGCTCAAAGAAAATCTGCAAACTTGGGTGCTGCCCCTTGTTCTCAATGTTCGCAAGGTAGCGCGGCGAGATAAACATTTCGTCGCTCACTTTCTTGCGGCTCTCCTTGCGCCCTGTCCGCGCCGCCTTTATCGCTGCCCCAAAAGCCTTGAAATCGTATTTCGGTACTGGTCTTTTTGCCATAGTTATTCACCCTGTTACATTTTACTGTTCCCCTTTCTTCTTGGATATGTCTACACAATTCAATCAGTTAGCCAAAATAATTCATATGTATATGTTGACAATTAGCCGCTTTTTTTTTGTATAGTATTATTAAAAGGGGGAAATGTTTATGTTACATAGCATGCGTATTCGATAAGCATTGAAATCAAAAAAGATTTTTCCCATTTTCAATATGGGCTTTTTTGTCATGCTTATTTTGCGTATGCTATACAACAAAACTAACGATGTATAGACATAGTATAAAAACTATGCCTTAATTTTGTTGTAGTGTTATATGTATAAATGCAGGTCAATGCTCATGTTGAGAATTGACCTGTATTTTTTTGCACAAAAGGAGAAATATTATGCTTGAAAAATATTGGATAAAATGTCCAATTTGTAACGGAAAGACGAGGGTTCAAGTATTTTATAATACGGTATTAAGAAATTTTCCTCTTTTCTGTCCTAAATGTAAATTAACACATATCATTGATGTTGAAAAATTAGAAATCATAATCAAAAACTCTGAAAAACAAAAGGAAGGATATTAAATGAAACACTTACCTAAAAGTACACTTACGGAAATATTGAATGACCCATACGGATTTACTTACAAAGAAATGTCGGAAGTAATTGGAGAGGATAAAGCAAGAGCCTTATATGCGGAATTGTATAAACAGCCATTTCACAAAAAAAATCTATCAATATCAACAAAAAAAGTCTATAAAAGTAGCGATACTGAAAAGTATGTTTATGAATTGAAAGACAACAGGTATATCGAAACGGTTTTTATTAAACGGCGAGATGGTGGGACTGTTTGCGTAAGTACGCAAGTTGGTTGTTCTGTTGGCTGTATTTTTTGTGAGTCCGGACGCAATGGTTTCGTTCGTAATCTAACACCATCTGAAATTGTGCAACAGGTCATATTGATACGTCAAAAAGTAAATCGTATCGTTTTTATGGGAATGGGAGAACCTTTATTCAATTACGACAACTTGATTGCAGCAATCCATATTCTTCGAGATAGAAATGGACTTAACTTTCCAACCGACGGCATTACCGTATCAACAGTTGGTCCAGTTAATCAATTAAAAAAATTGCGCGAAGAACATCTAAAAATTCAGTTGACAATATCTTTACATGCAGCAACACAGGCTGCGAGAAACTGCATCATTCCTCATATGCACATGTACGCTATTGAAGATGTTGTTAAGCAAGCATTGTCCTATTCACAAAGGCATAATCGAAAAGTGGTATTTGCGTATTTGCTTTTTACCAGGTATAAATGACCGTTCCTCAGATATAAGGCAACTTGCAAAATGGTTTAAGGGCAAAAAATGTTATGATTAACGTGCTGCAATACAACCCGACGAGTAATTCAAAAATTAGAGCACCACAAAAACAAGAAATGGTTGCGTTCAAACATCAATTAGAGCAAACAGGACTTGAAGTTACCATGAGAGTTTCTCATGGTAGAGAGATTAAAGCAGCTTGTGGACAGTTAGCTAATACATATAATAAAGCCAAAAAACAACAAAAATAATTTAATTAAAAGAGCCAGACGCACAGACGCAGAGCCGATAATATGCAGTTTGAAATACTGCTGTTATCGGCTCTTTTTTGATTTAATTTGTGCCCCCAATAACCATATTGGAGCAAAATCAGAACTGTTGCTTGTCGTTCTTTGATTTCCGCAGCAGCTTTGAAAAACCAAAGCCGCCGTTTCTTTTTATCTTCTAATGAAATGACGCGGTATCACTGTTAAAAGCGGCGGCTAAAAGGAGGTAGCCGCCATGAAGCACATACCATATCGACAAAATCCGACGGTCATTGACACATCAAAAAAAGCCCGACCACCGCCGGGGAAAACTACGTCTATCAATATGAACTGTCTAATCATCTGAATACCGCTTACAATACCTATACGTCTGTCCGAGCTTTTCGGACGGGCGCATTTTGCTGCTCAAAAAATTTTTTGAAAAAAAATCCGAAAATGTTCGGCGTTTTTTCAAAAGGCAGTATTGCCCCGCGAAAAGGGGGAAGCACCACCAACTTTCCAACGAGAAAGGGGGTGAGAATGTGGAACCTAATCGCAGGGAGTTTATAAAACAGTGCGCTTTCCAGAAGTTTTGTAATACGGTACTGCACAATGAAGCCTGCGACGCTCACAAAGAGCTTCGCAGACATAAGGCAAGGGAAGTAACCTTTTCTGACTTGACCTTAGAAGAAGCGCGGCAGCTTCATACCTTTGATGAATATTTCAAAGGGGAAACCGCCTTTGAGAGAGCCGGGAAGAAAATCACGCCAAAGCTGCTTCTTGAAGCAATCCGTACTTTGCCGGAAGAAAAGCGCAAAGCCGTATTGCTGTATTACTTCGAGGGAATGAACGATACCGAGATTGCGGAGCTGTTCAACACGTCGAGAAGCACGATACAGTACAGGCGGACAAGCTCTTTTGAGCTATTAAGAAAATATCTGGAGGAAAATGCTGATGAATGGGACGAATGGTAACGAACCCGGCTACCCGGAAAAAGCCCTTGTTCCCTATCCTGTCATTGTGGCAGCGACAAAGGGCGACCCGGACGCTATGAAGATTGTCTTGCAGCATTTCAGCGGCTACATAGCCCGCCTCTCCATGCGGAAGCTGTACGACGAGCGCGGGAACGTCTATTTTGGCGTAGACCACGACATTCGGGAACGGCTGCAAGCAAAACTGATGATGGCTGTCCTCACCTTTAAGGCAGAGGAATAAACCGCAGCGGCGGCGGGACGCTTTCTCTCTCCCCCTTTTCCGTTCCGCTGCTGACGCGGCAGCACAGCCATTTTGAACCTTGACAAAGAAAGCGACGCAAGATAACGGCGGCGCAGCATAGGGCAAATCAGATACGTTCCTTTTGTGCCGAGCCATGCGGCGGGTGCGCCATGACGCTATCCGGGTGAGGTTATCCCCGCCCGGACAGCCGAGCGACCAACACCGCGCCGGAAAGCAAGTGTAGCGGCTTGCGGGCGACGACACGCAAAATATACAATGATACTTCCTTACAGCCACAGTCCGAGCGTTAAGAGCGTCGCAGGCAATGGGTAGGGCTGCATGAGAACCATGCGGGGGTGAAATTCCCATGAGGTTATGCTAATAACCGTCCGATTAAAGCCTTTGTTTTCTTGAATAGTGGACTTGCTGCTATTCATAGACTGTATTATATGTTTGCGAAAGAAAGGGGGATTTTCTTTGACGCAAAACCAGACGCCCGTTACCACAACGGAGCATAAAATCGGAAAAGTTACTTACCTTGTATGTTCGTCCGCAAGTGAACGCGCAACGGACACACTGGATAAAAAGATAAAGAAGCTCATTCGCAAGGACATGGAGCTGAACCCCGCAAACGCCCGGAAATAGGGCGTTTCTTCACATTTTATACATGACACAGGCAGCGGTATGTGGTATAATATAGACAGTACAAATACCATGCTTGTCTGTCGTCGGAAAGGAGGACAAAATGTTACAGACAGACAAGATTACCGCTTTATATTGCAGATTGAGCCAGGAAGATATGCAAGCCGGGGAAAGCGAAAGCATACAGAACCAAAAACTGATTTTACAAAAGTATGCTGACGAACACCACTTTTTCAACACACGCTTTTTTGTAGACGACGGATTTTCCGGCGTGAGCTTTGAGCGCGAGGGGCTTCAAGCCATGCTGCATGAAGTTGAAGCCGGGAATGTGGCGACCGTCATAACAAAAGACCTTTCCCGTCTGGGACGTAATTATCTGAAAACCGGCGAACTGATAGAGATTGTCTTTCCCGAATACGAAGTGCGCTACATTGCCATTAACGACGGTGTAGACACAGCAAGGGAAGATAACGAGTTTACCCCTCTGCGGAACTGGTTCAACGAGTTTTACGCCCGCGACACCTCAAAGAAAATCCGGGCTGTCAAACAGGCAAAGGCGCAGAAAGGCGAGCGCGTCAACGGCGAAGCTCCTTACGGCTACCTTATCGACCCGGATAACCGCAATCATCTGATACCCGACCCGGAAACGGCACACGTCGTAAAACAGATTTTTGCAATGTATGTACGGGGCGACCGTATGTGTGAAATCCAGAACTGGCTGCGGGACAATGAGATACTGACCGTCGGGGAACTGCGCTACCGCAGGACAGGGAGCAAACGCCACCCCCGCCCACAGCTCAACGCATGGTACAACTGGCCGGATAAGACGCTGTACGACATTCTGACAAGGAAAGAGTATTTGGGGCATACCATTACAGGCAAAACCTACAAGGTATCTTATAAGTCGAAAAAGACGAAAAAGAACCCGGAGGAAAAAAGGTATTTCTTCCCCAACACTCACGAACCTTTGATTGATGAAGAAACCTTTGAGCTTGCACAGAAGCGGATTGCCACCAAACACCGCCCTACAAAGGTTGATGAAATTGACCTGTTTTCCGGGCTGCTCTTTTGCGGGGACTGCGGCTATAAAATGTACGCAGTACGCGGAGCCGGGACGCTTGAACGGAAACACGCCTACACTTGCGGCAACTACCGCAACCGGGCAAGAAATGATATGCTCTGCACTACGCATTATATCCGCAAAAGCGTATTGAAAGAACTTGTCCTTGCAGACTTGCAGCGAGTAACGTCTTATGTGAAAGAGCATGAACAGGAGTTTATCGAAACAGCCAACGAGTGCAGCGCAAAGGCAGTACAAAAGACGCTGACACAGCAGCGGAAAGAGCTTGACAAGGCGCAGAACCGTATTAACGAGCTGAACATCTTATTCCGCAAGCTCTACGAGGACAACGCTTTAGGGAAACTTTCAGATGAACAGTTTGCTTTTTTGACTTCCGGCTATGATGAAGAAAAAAAGACGCTGACCCGGAGGATTGCGGAGCTGTCACAGGAAATCGACAACGCCACCGAGCGCAGCGCGGACGTGAAAAGGTTTGTCGCACTGGTACGCAGATACACAGCGATTGAAGAACTGACCTACGAAAACGTCCATGAATTTATTGACCGTATTCTTATTCACGAACTGGATAAGGAAACGAACACCCGCAAAATCGAAATCTTTTATAGCTTTGTCGGCAGAGTTGATACAGGCGACAAGCCTACCGAAAGTATCTCCTATTTCAGACAGATAGGAGCCGACGTAAAGAGTTATGCTATCTAACCCTACACCTTCCAGGATCGTAACTACATGGTATGTCTGCTGTTCACAGTAATGCAGGCTTTTTCTTTTTTCATAATACAAAAGCCCGGCACAGGGAATGGGAATATCCAGATACACTGCTGCACGCTGGGGAATATTCCTATTTTCTATCTCTTCTTTTCCTTTGCAGATCCATGTAGGAAACAGCATTCCTCCATGAAAGATCTCTTTATCTTCTGAAAAACAGTTTCTGTAACCTCTCTCTCTTCATTGCTCTGCCTCCTCTTTCTTTTGCTCCTGTTTTCATTCCAGGACTATGAGGAAACCTGTTGTTTCCCCATAGCCCTAAAATGAACCTGTTTCACACACCATACCGGCAGGGCTTTCCCTGCCAGCATGATTTTTTATTTTCTCACCCCGGTGTGAACGGGAGCATGTAGAACCGGCCCGGCTGGCCGCCTGACACCCTGCAGCCCCCCTTTCCCGCTGCAGCATGTCCCAGACGCTACCCTGGTTGCAGTGTTTTTATGCAAAGGTATCATTATCATCCGGCTTTCAGGCTGCCTGCCACCAACAGCCTATGTCTGGGCGCTGCTCACACTTTTCCTTCATCTTCTACGATTCCTTGTTTGATCCGCTTCTTTTCTGCCTTACCTGCTGCCACTGCGGACAAATGTATCTTCGCACAGCTCATGACCCTGCATCACACAAAATAGAATGTGCCGAAATGTTTTGTGTCCTTTAAGATATTTCTATATTTTAGCGTCAGAAATGACACGTTTGTTTCAAAAAATATCACCATACCGATATTCAGTTTTCAAGGTTCTCTCCGGCTGAAAACATCAGCCTGCCAAAAGACACCATAACCCTGATGTGTTTTGGCAGACTGTTTTCTGTCTGCATTTCTCTTTATTTCTTTAACCGGATAATCATATCTGCCCAGAATTCTGTGTATGCCTGCCGCATTAACTCCAGAAGCCGGGCTTCGGTAATTCCTGTAATTACATTTTCTTCTTTCTTTTCCGGTTTTGGTTCCTGTACTTCCAGTGCTTCTTCCCGTATTTTCATCGTAAGCATGGATAAGGAAGGGAATTGGCACAGTTAATAAAACCGATATAATGGTTCACCACATCATAATCACCTCTGCAGCTTCGGACAATATCAAACGCATGACGGATTGCCCGTTCTACCCGCTGCCCTGTCGTACCATTTTGCTGAGCTACCTTAAAGTACAGATATGTCGTTTTGATCTTGCTGTCTTTCTCCAGGATCAGAACACAGTCTACGATATAACCAAATCCTTTTACATTGGCTGGCATTCCCATTTTAAATAATACTGCTTCCACCTTTTCTCTTGATAACATTTCCCTTTTCCTCCCCTGTTTGTATTCTCACTTCCTGCTGTCTTGCTGATATTCCTTTAGCCCCTTCTTTAATTCCCTCTATGGAATAAATCAAAAGGCTGGTTTCCCATTCATTACAATCCTGTACCAGATACCAGATCTTCTCCTTCAACATCATATCTTTTTTTGCTGTCCCCATGTGTATGAAGTGTTCTTTTTATGGGAATGTCCATAGCTTCCAGCAGACGGATATAGGTTTTCATCCCCATAAGTCTGGCATGTGTTTCAATCTTTGCCAGATGTGATACAGAAATATCCGCTTTTCTCTGCAAGCTGCTCCTGAGTCAGTCCTCTGGCTTCCCGCAAGGCTTTTATGGCATCTGCTACAATATAAAGTTCATTCTGCATTCTTTTATCTCCTCGTTGATTACAGGCTCTATTATAATTACAAATCCTTTCCCTGGTAATGGACTATGGAGGCAAGATTTCCCTGTTTCATTACCATTTCTTTCCTTTTTTGTTTTAGAGATTTATTATATCTGAACGCCTTGAAAACGATTTTTGCACTATTTACGAAAAAGCACTGCATTATCTCTTCATTTAGGCATAAAAAAATACAGGTGACTCCTCTATTTTAGAATCACCTGCACCTTATGTATCCTTATTCTTTTTTATAAAATTCGTAGCATCTGAATATAATTCACATTTTCTTTTTCTGATAAACGTTCTCCGAATTTCCGGAATCTGTTTTTCTCGTTCTGATAGAAATTCAATAGCTCCGGCTTTTCCTCACACTCTAAGTACACAACGCCACCGCCAATTTCACGCTGTACATGTTTAAGAATGGTCAATACCGCTTCCATCATCTTTCCGCCATCTGGAACGGGTGCGTCTTTATGCTGATAATTTTTTCCAAACTGACCGATCAGAAAAGCAGAAAGAGCATATTCATCTGTCTTCTCATTTTTTTGTGCATACCGCTGTATCTTTTTTTGCAACGTAGAAGAAAGATTTTTTCCCCAGATTTGCACTGCTTTATGTGTGATTGCAAAATTGCCAAAAACCCTGCTATACTCATCTAACAAAAGATAAGTAATGGACATCTTCCGTTTTGCGAACTCTACCGCATTATTCCGGACAAAATTTTCTATTTCTTTATTCTTCGGACACGAAAAACCGGAGAGGACATCAACTACTGACTCCTCTCCTATAAGTTCTATATAATCTAAAATATTTACAACTGCATAATACATCTCTCTTAGTTCCTTTTCCTACCCAGGAATCTGCGTAATTCTTCTACACTATCTAATATTGGAATAGACGGTGCAAGAAGGTTTCCATACTGGATCTTGACTGGACTTTTCAAGTGCATCTACAAATGCTTCTGCTTTTTTTCGGATCTTCAATTACAACATTGGTAAGAATACTTGATGTAGCCATATAAAAGCACCTCCTCTTCTCTTATCATTCTCTTTGTTCTAAAAAGCGGTTTTATGCTGGCTGTCAGCCGCGACACCCTTCCGAATGTCTGAAATGTCGCCGGTATCATTCAGTCCCCGGTGCGGACTCACCGTATCTCCCTGGTGTGGGCGTAATACCTTTCGAGTATAAAATAGTCCCAATATTTACCCTGCCTAGACGCAGTACAGCTTTTACGTGCCGCTACACGAAACCTTTTGGTTTAACTATATTATATGCGATACCCTAAGAAATATCAATGGTTTTCCCCAAAATTTGTATCCTGTTATAGAAGGTTCATGGTCGTTTCCATAAACTTTTTCTATAATCTGTATCCAATACTATTTTATGAAAATCCAACATTGCGTGCTCTTGCATCAGTTTCTCACCCAATTTCACAAGAGGATTGGTTTCCCATTCCGGATTAATTCCTGTTTGATGAAAGTATCTTGCATAAGCAAATCCCTCCGCTACCGCATCTGAATTTTCAAATACTCCCACCATTGCATCTGTAAACTGTACAATGATTGAGTTTCCAAAAAATACCCTGCAATTCTTCCGCATTCGCATCATCATATTTCTCTACATCAAAAAATAAAGAGAAATCATACGTATTCTCTTTTCCGTCTTCTGTTTCATAAGAAATGGTTCCAAAAATATCTCCCTTGCCAGACGGAAGTTCGATTGACTCTGAAAGCTCTAATTCATATTCAATACCATTGAATACTGTCGTTGCTTCAAACATTTGTGATATACAGGTACCTTTTTTTTCATAAATATCTTTTTTTGTAAAAAGGAAATAGGATTATACTCCATATTTTCCCATATCTGTTTTCCTTCCACTGTCCGTTTACACAAGAAATCTAAAAAGCAACATCATTGTTTCCTGATCTATTTCTTCATATACGTTCATAGTCAGCCTCCTTTTTCTTTGGATAGTCCACAAAAGCTCTGTAAGAGTTTATCTCAATTTCTAGTTACAACGTGATATTTAGTCAAATGACGTATGTACGCGCCTTCTTATAGTTGCCAATATTATATGGCGTATCTCCCAAAAATTCAATCAGAATATACAAACTTTTACTCACACTATCCTGCCTTTACATCTTTTTTAGTCTATACCCCTACATTGATCAATGTTTCTATAATATCATGCCCCATCTTTTTTCGTATCTTCCATACTACGTGTTCCACTGTTTTGTACGGAATCTGATCATCATAATAATTACTCTCCCAGACCGAACAATAGATATTCTTCTTTGGAATAACCCAATTTGGTCTTTGTGCTAAAAGATACAGAACTTCAAATTCCCTGGGAGCTAAGCTGATTTCTTTTTTCTTCATAAATAACAGTATATGACATGGGATCAAGTTGAAATTTACCATTTCCTAATACAATTTCAGATTTATGTTCTGGAAAAATATTTTGCATCTATAAATTCTCCTATTTATGTCTTCATATTACTAAGTTGATATATTCATTTAAAACGGTTATAATTCAACTTCACTTAAAATACCATAAAGAACAGCACTTACTTCAAAGGAGTCACCTAGATCCAAAAATTCTATTGTACCATTATATTTTTTCCACTACCCTTTGTAACACTATGTATGCCAATTCCACTTTGCTTATAATGACGTTTGCTGCTCAATGCAATGTTTGCCTTTTTTATTTCTTTACTATTGCAGATTTTTAAAATCAAAGTATGTTCTTTATAAATGATATTCACAGCAATCCATCTTTTTGAAGCTTCTATTTTTTCACATGCCTCTATTGCATTATCCAGGAGGTTTCTAATAATATCCCGGCAGCGCTATAGTCCAGATTCATTTGCTTGGGTACTAATACCGAGGCTTCTGTTGCGATATGCCTTTTCTGGGCATTACGAAGTTTATTATTCAAAATAGTGTTGACAATTATATTTGCAGTGTATATGGTTTTTTCTCCTTCGTCTAATTCACCAATGATCTTTTGAAATTCTTTTTAAAATCTACATTTGCTTTCTCTATTGCATAAAAGGGCAATCAGACGATTTTTTAAATCATGTTTTATTTCTTGTACCTTTTTATTTCCTGCTTCGATTTCACGATAATACTGTTCCTTCATCTTCACTTCTTGCAGAAGGAGTTCATTTTTATAATTATCAGCTATTACAATACTTAACTTGTGAAAAATAGCAAATGTCAGTATGTTTGTTAATAATACTAATAAAATAATTGCCAAGCATAGTACATTTCCGGTTAAATTATCATAGGTTCCAGTTAAATATATTGCCATACAACTAATAAATACGCTGGAAAGAGGTATTAAAAAAAGTAATAGGCTCATCTGTTTTGATAAATTTGGTAACTGAATTGCCCAACTATGGCATACCTTTTATTACAGTTTCATAGGTAATTGCCATTCCTATGCTATAATCATCAAAATAAAAAAGGAAGGTTACAAAATATGTTAAAAAAAATCAAACTTATCAAAAAAAAAATACAAATGTCAAATTACTATCTTCAGTAGCCAGTTTTGCACTGCTAATCACAACAATCGCTTCTAATCAGCGTTGTTGGTATGTAATGTATGAAGATACGCTACCTGAAGGGCACGAAAAATTAAAAAAATCCCATTTTAACCATGTGCTCTATTAATAAGTATTTGACTGAAAAAATGATTGATTATCATATTATTGAACCTGAGGATATCGAAATATATACTTATGGACTAACAAATGGGTTTATAATAATTGCAAATATATTGACCACCTTATTATTTGCTTGCCTCATTGAAAAAAATAGATATTGCCATAATAATGTTATTATCTTTTATTCCACTGAGATCATTTAGCGGTGGTATGCATTGCAAAAAGTAAAACAGCTTGTTATATGATTTCTAACATAATAATTCTTATTTTACTTATAGCCCAAAACTATTTTTTGAAATTTCCTCTATTTCTTTTATGTATCACATTAATAAGTGGCATATACATTTTTTCAATAAAATATCCAATAGTGATAATCGCACTCTTGATAATCAAAGAGATCTATATTACAACAAAGTCAAAAAAAAATATTCTTATTATTCTATTTTTCATAATTGCTGTATTGTTGTTATTACATAAAATTAATTATGCAATAGTAATAATGTGTTCAATAATTCTAGTAGCGTTTCTTCTTATTTTAAACGAGATGAAAAAATTTTTTTCATTTTCATAAGAAATCACATAGGATATAGATATTTCAGTTTTGGAATAGACTATATCCTTTTTTTATTTCTAGACTATACACATCTTAAACCGTATACATTACCCCCATAAACTTTTCTAAAAAACATAGCATTCAAAAGGTAATAATCACTCTACCTTTACTAAACACAAAATCGTCCGTTATCATACAGTTTCTCAATACAACTCTTGAAAACAAACAATACATTATACGTTCTTTGACATAATCAGAGGCTTCCGATACTACAACCTTATATTTTCCGTCCTTTAATTCTGGCCGCTTAATATCCAGCATATCAGGCAGAATGATGTCTGCCACTTCTTTAAACAGGTGTATCAGTTCCGGCAGATTGATAAACTTATTAAACCTGGTCCGCATCCGGTAACCGGTTCCCTCCGGTGCCAGTTCAGGGAACTGGTTACTTCCCCAAACACAGAAGCCCATGCGTCAAAATGGTAAATCCCCTTTTCGTGAAGCCTCCTTTCCTGTAGATATAACTGCATCACATAAAGTTCCACCATTGAGTTTGACAGAGGGGTTCCCGTTGCCATAATGACGCCCCCTTCCCTGATTTTTTCGTTGATGTACTGGATTTTCATACGCATATCCATAGCCCTCTGGGAACCTCTGGAACCCAGACCCGCAACATTGTTCATTTTTGTAAAAACTTCCAGGTTTTTGAACAGGTGTGCTTCGTCTACAAATAGGGCATCTACGCCTGTTTCTTCAAAGTACATCACATCATCTTTGATTTCTTCATTGTTCAGTTCTTCGATTTTCTCTAGCAGTTTTTTTTCTTTCTGCTTTCCATCTGCTTTATGGACCAGTTCTTTCCCTCTTCTTCCCTTGCCCGGTTAATGGCTTCTACCAGTTGCTCTGCCTGCTCTTCCATCATGGCTCTTTGCCGGTCAGGGGGAAATGGCAATTCTCTGGAACTGAGTATGGCCGATAATAATACAGTCATAATCCCCTGTTGCCATTCTGGCAATCATACGCCTGCGGTTTTCCTTCTGAAAATCTTCTTTTCTGGTAATCAGGATCTTCGCATCTGGATAAGCCCGCAAAAATTCCGCTCCCCATCTGGGAAGGTCAGGTGGTTCGGAACGGTAAGAAGGGGTTTCGTTGCCAGCCCCAGCCTCCTCATCTCCATACAGATGCAGATCATTTCCAGAGATTTACCAGCGCCTACCGTATGGGCAAGTAAGGTATTTCCTCCACACAGCAATGCCCTTGCCACAGCATTTTTCTGATAAGGACGCAGCTTTAACAGAGGGTTCAGTCCCGGCAGTTTTAAATAAGAGCCATCATAGCTTCGTTGTCTGTCGCAGTTAAAGGTTTCATTATAAAAATCCACATTTTTTTTTTTTTCTGCGCTCCGGCTCCTTAAAAATCCAGTCCCGGAAGGCTTCTTTTATCTGCTCCGCCTTATCCCTGGCAAGCATGGTTTCCTTCCGATTGATCACATAACGTACTTTTTCCCCTTCCTGCACCCGGTCCCTGATAGTCACAATCCGGCTGTTTAACAGTTCCTCTATAATGCTGATCGCATCCATAAATCTTGTGCCATAGGTTTGTCTGGTACGAATGGTTCCTCCAAAAAGTTTCCCCTGTCAATATGGTAAGACATATCTGCATCTAAACGCTCAATCTTGAGGGCATGACCACTATGAGCACAATGGTTTCTCTGGTTGTTCTCCGGGATTTCCAAAAGCTCATAGATAAACTGTTCGTAATCCTCATTTTCAATCCAGGTCGTTCCCAGTTTTACACTGATCTCAGGCGCTGTCAGGTCTTTTGGCTGTACCTTTTCCAGTGCTTCCACGTTATCTACAAACAAGGGATTGTTCTGCGCATAAATCCTGGCAGTACGGAGCTTCTGACGCACATTGCCGCTTAAATACTCATCTGCGGTTTCCCACCCTGCATTTGGGTCTTCTTCCTTTGTCAGTACCGGGTTCTGATAAATCAATCCCTTTTAGTTCCTGGAACAGTTCCTTCCTGCTCCCCCGGATAAAGGGAAAGCATATAGGGAATATCCACCCGGTTATATTCTGACAGACTGATGTGCAGCGCTTCCTGGGCATTTTCCACTTTCTCTATCACATCTCTGGGGCGTATGGTCCTTTTATAAAAAATATCGGCTTTGGTTACATGTTTATCTTCATCACTCACTTCCAGGGAAGAAAGCAGGGGATAATCATTGTCCTGCCGGAACGCCACTTTGTTTGCCCGGTCACAGAAATATCCATGTGTTTTCACAAAAGCATCATACAAACCATTCAACTGTTCCTGTGCCTTTTTCAATTCCTGGTCCGAACAGTTTGCCTGCTGCATCTGCAAAATTTCACGCACCTGAAGGCGGATTTTATGCATGGCACGTATCCGGCGCTTCACACTTTCCTTTGCCTGGCTCCGGTATAAAGACTCCCCTTCCCGGTAATATACTTCGTCCTGGATTACCGTAAATGTATAATTGGGTATCTTTGGGGAAGCGGCTAAGACCTCCTGCTCTTCCTCCCCTTTTTCTGCTATGCTTCTTCATAACAGTTTTTTGGAAGCTCCCCAACTGCGTCCAAAATTCTTTTTCCAGGTCAAAATCTTCCGCTTCATTGACCAGTGCTGTATATTTGGAATCTTTCCCAAAAAACTGTTCAAACCAGACCATTTTCCCAAGCATCATTTCCGGGTGTTCCAGATAATACTCATTTACCGGTACCATATCTTCCGTAAGCCCCGTATAAGTCCAGATTGGCTCCCCTATCAGAAGGCTCTGCTTTTTTCTGAAAAAACAAAAGATCGCTGGTAACTGCTGTATTGGCGCTCTTTCCAAAAAGAATCTGCCGGAAGCCGGACTGCCCCTAAAAGGTCTGCCTGTTCTGCCAGATTTTTCCTCACAGTGCTGTCGTTTTTATCCAATGTCCCTTTTGAAGTTACCACTGCCAAAATGCCTCCTGGCCGAAGGTCCAGGCTTTTCCGGATAAAATAATCATGAACTTTTAATTTCATCTTTTATATCTGGGATCGTACAAGCGAAAATCTCCAAAAAAGGCACGTTTCCCACAATTACATCAAAGCTGTTATCCTCAAATTCCGTTTTTCAAATCCTTTGATCTGGATACTGGCTGAAGGGTGGAGCTTTTTGTGCAATCCTTCCCGCTTATGGCATCAATTTCTACGCCATAAAGCCGGGATTTTCGCATACTTTCCGGAAGACCATGAAAAAAGTTTCCAATTCCCATAGCCGGTTCCAGAATTTTTCCCTTCTGGAACCCAAACTGCTCAACGCCCGATAGACACCACGCACCACTTCCGGCGGCGTATAAAAAGAACTGTTGACACTGGCCCTTGCCTGGGCGTATTCTTCTGCGGTCAACAGTTCCTTCAATTCCTGATATTCTTTTTTCCACTCCGGGCGTTTACTGTTAAAAGCATTTGGCAGCCCGCCCCACCCTACATACCCCGCAAAATTTCCTGTTCTTCTTTTGTGGCATTTCTCTCTTCCTGCTCCAGTGTTTTTTAAGATACGGATCGCCCGGATATTTTTCTGATACCGGCTTTTTATCCCCTCCGGTAAACTGCAGCCACCCTTCGGGGTAATAATAATCTCCGGCTTCCTCCCTGCCCTCTGTCTGGACAGCGGTTCTTTCTTCCTGCCAACTCTCTTCTTTTTTGGAGAATTTCCGTATATGCTTCCCATAATGCCGGAAACCAGGGAAGCAGGCGGTACATATTCTCCTGCTGTTCTAAAGTTTCTGCATCTTCAGTATAAGCAATCTGGTCTTGCTCTGCCAGATGTGCAGTCAGCCCGCCAAACTTCTCCCAGGAAAGTTCCTGCAGAAAATCCTGGCTTTCCGGTAGGGTGATCTTAATCCCATTTTCCTGAATACAAAGCTCATAACTTCCATGTTCCGTCCGAACCAGATAATAAGGCTGGCCTTCCGGTACTTCCTGAAGCAAAAGCATCTTCAAAAATGGTCTTTTTCTTCCGGTAGCTGATTAGTCGTATAGACCAGACAGAGCATTTTCTTTAAAATATCCGCCTGGATATTCTGTTTATAAAAGGCTATGCCAATCTCTTCTAATGGAATTGCTTCCTGTTCCTCAGGCACTTCCTGCGCTTTCTCCGGCTGTATGGTTTCTTCTATCTCTTCCCCGTTTTCTAAGGCTTTCTCTGATACGGATAACAGAGGAAGATAGGTTCCTTTTTCAATCCGTTTCCCGATTTCCAAAGAAACCTCGTCCCAGTACCAGAAGGCCTCTTTCCTGGAAGTTCCCGCACTCCAAAGGATATAAAAACCGCTGGAACCACTTTCTACTGTCAGAAGTCCCTCTTTGTATGTGCTTCCCTTTTTACATCTCCATACAGCTCATAAAGATAGGCTTCCCCGTTCTGTTTCCTCTGGATTGTTCCGGTAAAACTCATAAATTTTATATGGTATCTCCTGTTCTGTTATTTCCAGAAGGATTTGTTCTTTCTGCCAGTTTTCCGGCTGTGCGGGTTCTATCTCCCCAGACGAAAAGGAACCGCCGAAGCAGTTCCTTTCTCTGTATCCTTTTCTGTTTTTTCCTGTTTTATCCGATCCTGGGCTGAATGATCTCCTCCATAACCTGTTTCTGTGCTTCCATATCCGCCTGTATCCGAAGGTTGGTCATTTCCAACGTGTTGTAAGGGTCTATCCTGTCCTCTCTGGTCCAGGTCTTCAGAAGACTTTCTGCCAGTTTCTCGTGGTATTCCTCCGCTTCTGTCTGGATTTTCATAAGTTTCTCCATCAGTTTCCCGGACAGGAGCATCATTTCGTATTGTGCCTGGTCCGTTCTCTTCATTTCCTGTGCTGCGATCCTGCCGTAACGGTTCAGGGACGCCAGCATCTTCTCCTCGCTCATCACGCCCTCTAAGACTGGTATCTGTACGCCATTCATTTCCCTGTACTGGATTCCTGCGATCCCTTCCATAATACTGCCTCCTTTCAAGGTCTATGTTCTTCATGGTCCTTGCAATCTGTAACAACAATCCGCCCAGATAAATGGGATACCAACCGCCCTGTCCGGTACAGAACCTCCTCATTCTCTGAAAAACCGCAGATAAAAAAGAAAAATCCAGGGTGTCATCTCGGATACCGCAGCGGCTTTCCACCGCATAACAGACACTATTTACAAGAAACTCTGTAATCTGGTTTTCTTTTACCTCCTGTCCCTCTCCGGTAAGGACAGCCAGCTTCTGCAAGGATTTTAAAATTTCATCTTCTTCTTCTATCATAAGCCAAACATTTATTCTTGTAAAGGCGTCTAAAGAATTTTTAAACTTTTTTTTCCTGTTCGTAGATTTCCGGGAACAACTCTCTTGCCAGCAGCCTGCGGTTTGTCCCATTCACCTGCCAGTTCCAGGGTCGGATTCCCTGTCCCTTTACATCTTGAATATCATAAACATGGGTAACTCCTTCCCCGAAAATTTTGGGAAGGAAATACTGCAATTCCTTTACTCCCTCTGGCAACCGGCAAATCCATTTCCAGCCAGGCATCATATCCTGCAAGAACGGAAGCATCTGGGCGCTGGGCATATACCATACAGGTATTTAAGAAGTCCAACTGATACAGACGCCCCATGCAGGAAAGGAAATTTTTCCAGGAATCCTCCGACTCTGAAATCCAGTGTATGGTTTCCTCATACAGTTCCCGTACTTTTTGTGATATGCTTCATCTGCTGTTCCTTCTTTCTTTTTACAGGTACCAGTTCTTTTGCAGAAATATCACGATAGGAAAAATCATCTGCCCCCAGCACGATTTTTTCTGCATAGTAATCTGCTTCTGCTTTTGCAGTTGCCTCCAGTTCATTCCTGCCCCGGTATCTTACTTTTTTCTCCAGGACTTCTCTTATGGTCACTTCATATTCTTTTTCGTCCATGCTTCTCCTTTCTTACTGCAAGCGGCTGGGTCTTCCATACAGCCCAATGTTCGACGGATTGAACGGGTCATTGACCACTCCACGTCTGCTGTTGGCTGCATGTACCATTCTGCCATTACCAACATAAATTGCCACATGGGAAATATTGCGGAACTGCCCATTCTGCTCATAAGAATAAAAAATCAGATCTCCCGGCTCCAGTTTCGCCTTCTGTAACTTCCAGCCCATGTGTTACCATAAATTCTCCCTGAGTAGAGGCAATCGCCGGGAAGGAAATTCCTACCTCCTGATACAACCGCTGTACCAGGGAACTGCAATCATAATATCCTTCTTCATACCGGTGTTCCTGGCTGTATTTGCAGCCTACCTTCGTCAGTGCCAGATTTGCAACGTCACTTCCTACACCAAAGGAAAGGATCTCATTTCTAAATTCCTCACTCATGACTTCCCTTAACAGTTCTTCTTCTTTTTCTGTCAGCTTTCCAAGCGCAATATAGTCCTCATAATTCAGGTTCTTGACATAGCAGCCGCTTCTTTGTTACCGTAATCTCATTTTCGTCCCCATCTGCCAGAAACGCTTCAAAAAGTCTGATGTCCCCAGGCAGATGCGGTTGCATGGTCCGCACAGAAAACATCAAATTGTACTCCATACCGGTCAAATGCCCCGGTATCCTCTACGGTATATTCAATCCCGTTCATAATGATCCTGGTTCCCATAGGGACAAAGGGATTTTGTGCATCTACTGCAAGGGTATGGTCCGGTTTTGGCATGACACCGGAGGCTGTCGGTCCTCCTGCCCACTGCCCACAGCAGATACTGCACTGGCAGTAACCACTGGTGACAACATTTCCCAGACTTTCCCCTGCCTTTATGGTGGTGGTTATGGTCGTGTTTTCAAAACTGTTCATTTCATCAAAGATTTCCTTCAGCTTGTCCTTATGACGCTGATCCATATCCACACCCATATCCCCGGTTCCATACTTCACCATATAGACCATTAAAGTATCATAATAATTACTCACATAATTCCCATTTTTTTCTCATGGAGATAGGTAACTGCCCCATCTTCCCCATTCTGTCCAAGTTTTGTATTAAATTCCATGTAATAACCGCTTAAAACTTCCCGGACGGTAGGGTTCTCCTCAGACGGATTTGGCATGAACGCACCAAGTGGCGAACAGTATAAGAGGAAAAAGATAATCACTACAGGAATTGCCACCACAAGCAGAATACTAAACAGCGGAGCTAAAAGCGCCCCGGCAAACTGGACCACTTTCAGCATAAATACAGAGGCTTTCATCTTTACAATATCTTTTGCCACCTGTGCCAAACTGTCCTGCTGCCCATTTCCGGTGAGCTTATTGATCATATACTGGATTTTCCTCTGCCGGACTGCCTGCTTTTTCTGTTTCTCCATCTGTTTCTTTTTCATTGCTTTTTTTTTCTTTTGTAAAACTGCTTATTGGTAATCTTCCCATCAGCCTGTTTTACCTTTAATTCCTGCTCTGCCTTTTTATAGTTCCGGTCCTTCCACAGCTTTTCTGCCGGTTTTGCTGCTGTCCCCCATGACATAAAGGGAATCATTGACTTCTTCCCCGCCTTCTAACTGGGTCAGTATAGCAGCCTCTCCCCGGCGTACCCCTTTTATGGCAGTCTGCTTCGCCAGGGAAGATTTTTTGTTTCCGCCAGCTTTGCAGCCTGTTCCCTCCGATACTGTTCCTTCGCCTGGAAACCAGCAGAGGGCTGACTGTTTGGTGCTACCCCTGTTTCATCTGATCCGGCTGTAAGGTTCCCGGTACAGATACGGTGCTTTTGGCCTTTCCATTTTGTTTTCTATCTTCTGCTGCTCCCGGATTGCTGCCTCTTTCCCGGCTTGCTTTTTCTTTTTCCTTTTGTTTTTCAAACAGCGCTTCTCTGCCCTGCTCCGGCTGTTTCCCTTTTTTCTGCCCCTTCTTTTTTCTTTCTCTGCCCTAAAAGATCGGCCACCGGCTTAGAGGTAAAAGCAGCTTTCTTTTCCTTTGCAGATAAAATAGGATTTTTTCTTATGCACCGTCACCTGGGCTTCTTTTTTAATTTCAGCTCCGGCTCTTTTTCTTTTTTACCTTAATCTCCAAAGCAGTCCCCCCTCTCCGGGGTTTAATTCTTCTGCCTGATACCAGAGCGCCTGAAACAGATACCCCTGTTCCTTTTCTCTGGGTGGTGGACCGTACTCCTTTTCCAATTCCTGAAAGGCTTCCATAAGGTTTCCGGAAAATTCCTGGTAATCATCTTCTGTCAGGATATATTTTTCACTGAACAGTACCTGCTCCAATTCCCCACTTCTACCAAATGGTCTATGTCTTCCGGGGGAAAGTGGCGGTCCCAGTCTGTCATAAGTCTTTTCTTTCAGGTAGGAAAACTGATAAAGTTCCGTCTGCTGCGGTAAAATCTTCTCCTTACTGCCATCAAAGAGCAAAAAATAGCTTCCGCTTTTAAGAAAACGGAAACCTCAGCTTGCTCACCATATTTTAGTGCCTGCTCCTTAGAAGGAAACTCCAGCCAGTCCGGAATACGGATTTCCAGCATCCAGGCTTCATACTGCAGTCCAAAAGATAATTGATATTTTGCGATAATTCCTCCTCCCCTTCCACTACAAATAGTCATAATAAATCTCATTGGTATCTTCATGAAAGGACAATTCATACTGTCCGGGGATACCAGGATCCTCCATCCACCAACGGAAAAAAGCATCTACATCTGACCATAAGCGGGAATTGCACTGCGCTTCCTGCAGCTTTCCTTAACTCCAGCATTTTAGCAAAAGCCCGCCGGTAAGCCCTCTCATAGGTCGGGAAGATGCGGAACTCCCGGTATCTTTGTTTTCCTGCCATAGGACAGCCTACACAGCCAACCCAGTGAAATCCCATTTCGTAAAGAGGGTTCATGGGTATTTTCTCTGCCTGGATATACTCCCAGACCTGCTGGTCACTCCAGTCAACAATGGGATTGCATACGTGTTTGCCCCTTGACAGGCATGATTCAAAGAGTCGCCTGGTATCATCATTATCATTATTTAAAATAATGGCACGTTTTTTTCCATTTGGGACAAAGTTTTCATAAATCCCCTGTTTTTCCTCCGCTTTCGGCTTTCTGCCCACCGGACACCTGTGGTGATAAAACGCCCAGCCCCACCATTTTCTTTTAGAACCTCACAACAATACCGGATAGTCCTGGTAGGAGGGATCATTTTCATGGGAATCAGGCTCCACATAGTTATCCGCTGCCCTTTATAGTAAGGTTTATTGATACTACAAGTTATACCGGCCTGTTCTGCCTTCTGAAACTGTTCCCTCACATAATAAATAGTCTGTGGGGCATCTGCAGTAGTCAGGTTGTGCATCAGTTCAAATGGCACGCCGGAACGCCGTACCAGTTCCTGCATACGGCGCTGTCTTTTCCTCCACTGTCCGTCACTACCAAAGGAAGCCCATAATGTTGCAGGGACATCTGGCTGGCAGTGCGGATACGTTCTATTGCTGTTTTTCTAAATCCAATTTTTTTTCAGGAGGGAAGATATCTTTTACATGGCCAAAACTCCGCCTCCTTTCCTAATTTTATCTGCCGCCCCTTTTTTGGCGGCTCATATCCATTTGCTGCATACGCTTCTACGGTCATACCGTATGACTCTGCTTCCTGTCGTATCTTTTCCATAACCTGTTCTTTGTATGATTTATCCGGACAGGCAGTTGCAAAATCCAGGATATCCGGCATACAAGGCAGCTCCTTCCTGTATTTAATGCAATCCTGCTTTCCCGGATATAGGCAAGCATGGCTTCCTGATATGCTTTTCGTGATGCGTCCCCCTGCGTCAGTAAAGGGACTTTCTTTTCTATTTCCTGTTCTTCCAGAACCGCTGTTTCCAGTTTTTCCAGGTTGCAGAAATACTGAAGGGTAGGGAAGCATCTCCTCCAGTACCCATCTCATTTGCTGTTGTTCATGTTCCCATTCTTCTGTTGTCCCTGGCGGTCTGTTTCATAAGCTGCTGCCGCTTCTTCTGTATGGAGATAATAATCTGCAAATGCTTTTTACATGATCCAGCAGATTTTCTTCCCCGTCACCAAAATCCTGGCGCCCGGTATAAGACATGACTTCCCCTCTGAGAGAAAACAGATTTCAAAATGTGTTTTGTAATAACCTGCCATATCTTTCTCTTCCACTGCCTGCCGATCCAGCTTTCCGAACAATTCTACCGCTTGATTTAATGGCATGGCTTCTTCCAATGGAATGTCCGGGTGTTCACTGATCCGCACATACACAAAGGGTTTCAAGTCCACCGGCGGAATAAGTTTTACCTGTTCCAGTGTTGTCTTTAGCTTGTCTGCCTGTTCTTTCAACTCTGATTTCTGCTCAAATATCTTGCTTCCCAGCCACCTGCTGTATTCCTCTTTTCCGTCTTGACATAAGGCTTTCCATATAATAGCTTCCTTATGTTCTGCTTCTTTCGGATAAAAGGTATGGTAAAAATCAGGGTCAAGATTTTTTTTTCCAGTTTAATCATTTCATCTGCAAAAACAGTAGCCTCCAAGGTTTTCTCTGTTAAAAGCCCTTTGGTATCAATGACTTTTGTTTCCGGAAGATAAGCACTCAGTTCCCTGGCAGCTATAAAAACCTCTGGGTATTGGTTTTGATCATAGATATCTCTCAAAAGATCCACATCCAACTCCCGTTATAAACCAGGGAGAATTCCAATGGAATACCATCTTCTTCCTCCACATGAAGCCCAATTCCTTTTCCTGCATTCAACCTTTCAGAAGAATACTCTGATAGATCTTTACTGCCTCTTCTGCACTGTGGATATCCTCCTGTATTCTCCATAGCGGTTAAATTCCATACATTCTGCCACATAATACGTTGTCAAACGTCCGGTGGCATTCTCGCCCATCTCACCTTTTTCCACGTAGCAATACCTCCTTTTTATGCACAAAAAAGCACTACCGTTTTTTAGCGATAATGCTCTTTGTGTTACTTCTTATTTTCTTTTTAAATGATACAGCCATGCTCAATCAGCTTCTGCTGTCTGGTCGTTAAAATAGAATATTCAAAGGCTTTCCCTGTCTTGATGCAAGTAAAACAAACAGGTTCCCTTAATTTGCTCTTTTTTCGGAACAAGCTCAAAGGCAAATTGCCCACTGTCAAACCGGGCACCATCAAAGTATCCCTGAATAAACCGTTCTTCCGTATTCCCACTATGTAGCAATTCATCAATCATTACTACACCGATATAGTGTTTTCCCTTAGCGAAGCCTCAATCTCTGCAAGGTAATCAAAAGGAGGCTCGCTAGTCTTCATAACCACAAGAATATTTTTTTTTTCTGCACTTATCACAATCATATCAAAGTTATTCATCTAACTTACTCCTTTCTCCTAATTTCTAAATCACTTCATAATATTTGTCTATTAACTTCAGTGCTCTCTTAATCAAATCATGAGCCTCTTGCACATCTAGCATTTTTGTTGTATCTAATGGTGACGTCGGATCATCCCAATGCTCTAATGCATGGCGATTATTATGATAAAATGTATAGATATTTCCAATATATTTTACCTGATCCTGTTTTGCATTTCCATATCTATCTGGTTTCAACTTATACTTTGTACCATCTTTCTCAAACATATCGAAGGTTTTATCCTTTATATATCTGGCATTAGGTATAATATCACATTCTATTAATGCTATTTTTTTAATTGCGCTTCTATAACACGAACTGCTGGTTGAGCTAGATATGTCCCCTCAAACATATCTCCTTTAATTTTCAAATTATATACAGCCTGATGAAGGGATCTAGCCATTTTGGGTGATAATTTATCATACGAGTTTGGCATATAAAATTGAAACTCAGAACGCACTTCATCTTTATCTATATTAAGATTATATGTGCTATTAAAAATTTTAGGAATTTCTTCTACATCTATAAGTTCAGTTACATATCCTATAATCTTAGAAAATAGTAATTTAGGTTTTCCCTGCATTACTACTGTATTATTTTTCCGTAATGTCTTACAACCACCTTATCTTTGTTTTTGCACTTCAAACAAAACGGATTTTCCATGAGCAATATCTTTTTCTTCTATAAATATGTTATCTTTTCCGATTTCTTCAATAACAATTTCTATAATGGCTTTCAAATCTTCAATAGCAATTCCTTCAACTGTAAACCAAAAATCGCCTCTTTTAACTTTAGGAATCCCATTACCTTCTGTTAAAGCAGCTTTGGCTAATTTATCTGCTTCTTCATTATAATGATCTCCAGAATGAGCTTTTACCTTTTGATAAGAAATTTTTTAGAATATCTGATTTACTCTTCATAAAATTTGCATATTTCTGAGTAAGTGTATTCTTTGCCTTCCATTCTCCTTGAGCCCACTTTTCAATTCCTTCATAGTCATAACGAAGTTCTAAGTTACGATAACCATTCTTAATTGCCCATTGTACTGCATACATAGCACCAAGCATTTCACCAGCAACATTTCTAATTGCTAAAGAATCTGGTTCATTTCCATTTCCTGATTCTCTAATAGTTTCTCCTCTTGGTGTAAGGATAATACACCCAAAAGCATATTTTCCTATTTTCTCATCAAAACTACCATCTACATATACAACTAACTGGTTTGTTGTGTTCTCTTCTATATCTACTTTTTTAATTTCTTGTATCCTATTCTCTAAATAGTTTTTCGCTTCCTCTTCTGTTTCAAAACCTTTATACTCTGCTCCCGGATATCCACTTACCGACTCTTTACACTCATTCCATGAATAAAACAAACCGGTTTGCTTACCCTTTTTTACAGCATAAACTTTTTCTTTGCCATGTATACTCCTTCAAGATTTGGGATTATAGCATAATACAACCTGTTCGTCAAGAATTTTATGTTTACACTTTGACGATATTTGTCTATTTAGCTACTTTTTATTTTTCTGTTTCTTATTTTATTATACATGTTCTGTCAAAACCAGTCAATGTATTTCACTGTTGCAATAATTAATGTACCTTCTCTTTCTCACTCTTTACATAAGGAAGAGATTGCTCTGCTGCTACTTCTTCCATTTGAAAGTATTCTGGCAGTATGTTTTCTTCCCTGAAACTAAAATACCGGTTCTCAGCCACCACGATATGATCCAACACCTCAATCCCCATAAGATTGCCGGCTTCTGCCAATCGCTTTGTCACTTCTATATCATGCCTGCTTGGTTCTGGATCACCGGAAGGGTGGTTATGTGCCAAAATGATACTGCTAGCATTGGATAAAATCGCAGATTTGAATACTTCTCTTGGGTGAACCAGTACACTATTTAACGTTCCCATACCTACTACGTTGACATTAATAACCTGGTTTTTGTCCGAAGGTTTAAAATACAGAACATTTCCCGGTCACAATCTTTTAAAAAATCCTGAAAGAGTTCTGCCACATCACAGGGATTTTTTAATTCTTTACTACTGTATAGAGAGGAGGTTCTTCCACCAGGCGTATACTTACCACATCTATTTTATGTGTCTTCTCCATGTTCTTCCTTTCCAAAACAAATCTCCAGCATAATTCCCTCCGGCAGATTTTTTAAAAGTCTTTCCAACTGTTCTAAATTCATTTCTATTTGATATGTTTCAGCCATTCTGCCACCTTTCCCATGATATACAAAAAAGAGTGCCTGATAAAAGAACTGCACTCTTTTTGTCCTATCCTTTTTCTACTTTACCGACTTATAATTTTTGCTGTTGCCTAATTTTTTCTCGTCTGTCATACCTTTTCCTTTACAGATAAAAGAAAAAGTTCCTTTCAGATTACATTACTCCTGCTTTGTCTGCAACGCCTTTTTCGTGAAGGTTGGTATTGAAAAGCGCATACAGCGGATTGGCTTCTTTTCCATACGGTTATCAAATGGAATACAGGTATTTCCATACTTAATGATCCCCCGTACCGGAAGGAGAATTATCTACATATTTTAATTGTGCTTCTGGAATTCCTGCTGCAGTGGATAATTCCTGACTGTCTACATTGGACTGCTTTAACAGGGCAATAAACTCACTGTTCCCCAGCATGGTCATGGCTGTATAGTTCTGCAGCATATCAACCAAATTTTGGGTGATTCCTGTGCATAGTCCCCCTTGCTTCCTCACTTTTTCCAGAGGCTGAACAAAATTTCGCACTATACTCCCGGTCAAGAACCGTATGGAACTCATCTATATAAAGCCAGGTTGCCCCTTCCTTTTCTTTGCGTTTTCTGCAATCCTGGCACTGATATTTTCCAGCATGACCAGAGTGGAAATGGCTCCCAACTCTTTCCCCAGGTCCCTGGTACCATAGACAATGAACCTTGCCTGTACATTCACATTGGTATGGTTATTGAAAATATTTAAAGAGCCATTTACAAACAGCTCCAACGATAAAAAGCAATGTCCTTTGCCTCTTCTTCTGGCTGCTCCAACAATAACTCATAAAATTCTGACATGGTAGGGATATGCTTTTCCCTTTGCCTTTGCAATGTCGATATACAGCTTTCGTACACAACGGTCTATAATGGATTTATGGCGGCTGTTTAGATTATCCCCTGTAACATTGTTCACACAGCCCCAGCATAAATTCCCCTTTATCTCGGATATATCCCTGGGAATCGTTTAAATCCAGCGCCCAGACATCCATCTCCAAAGGATTGATGTAATTCTTTGTATAGGTAGACAGGTTAATGATTGCCGCCTGGTTTCCCAGGGCTTCTGCAATATCAAAATATTCCAGTGTCGGATCGATACAGATAATATCATCATTTGTTCCTAAGAACACCTGCAGCATTTCCGACTTACTGAAATAGGATTTTCGGAGCCGGGGACACCGAATACCATTCCATTTCCATTTGCCAGTTTTTTCCGGTTTCCAATGCAAGGTTATGAGAAACCTGGTTAATGCCATAGCAGACGCCGGACTTTTCGTTTAATTCCTGTACATTAAAGGAAGAAGGGCTGCAATATCCCTGGTGAGCATGGTCCGCATTGTGCTGATCTGCCGGTTTCCCACTGGAAGTATGGTATTCATAGCTTCCCTCTGCTGATAATAGTGGGTTTCAATCTGGCACATGCGTCCATTGCCGATATTTTTAATGGTTTCGGTTACACTGTCTAACTTTCCTTCTTGTCCTCTGCCATGATCAAGAAATTAACCCCTGTATAAAACAGGTTCTGGTCATTTTCCCGCACGTCGTCCATAAGATTTACAATCTTCTCCTTCTGGACTTTCTTGATATGAGAAATGTCACTGGAAAAGTCGTTATTTTTTATTACGGACTCTCTGCTGCTTTAAAATATCATTTTCAATGCCCAGATATTTCTTCTGAAGAACCTTATTTGCCAGTTCTTTTGGTACTGGTACAATGCAGATTGTAGTGATGCTATGAACCGGAAGACTGGTAATCTCATTTAAAAAGGTATCCGATAAAGAAGACGGATATTTTTTTAATGAATAATGCCCTGCATTTTTTTCCGTTCCGTTTCAAAATAACCTGGGTAAAACTGCATATACCCTGGTGAAATATCATTTTAGGATCACCGCCCTTTTTTAACGCCTGTCTGAAATCAAAGGAGAATTGTTCTTCTTCCCTATACGGTAAAAAATTGAAAAGTACCCGCAGCCGCTCTTCTGCATTTAATTCTTCAATGCAGGAACCAAGTTCTCCAAAGTTCTGTTTTAAGGTAGCTTCAAAAGTGGCAAAAAATGCTTTTGCCTGTTCGTAGGATTTCCGTTCTACACATACAGTCAGCAGTTTTTCCTGCTCAATCCCCTGCCTTCCATCTACAATGCGCTTTTCAATAATCTGATTATAACTTCCACGCAGCCAGTTAAAACCATCTCCTTTTTCCTGGAAAAGTACATGCTCCCGGAAATCCTGCATATTTTTATTCCGATTAAAAATGGTAATAAGAAAATATATATCAATGGCATTTACCGTCTTACAATACTGCTTTAAAATCCGCATCTGTTCTTCTGCACCTGCGGTTACATAGTTAATATCCAAAAAACGGTATGTCCTGGAATATATCCCCTTCCCTACTTCAAAAATGCCATTTTCTGCAATTCTCCCAATCCCCATGACTTCCTGAAGATATTTCAGGGGGATTTTACTGCTTTATCTGCTTTTTAACTGGTCAAACTTATCTGAAAAAATTGACAATCTCTAATTTCCTCCTTTCAGGCAGATGGGACCACAAACACAGCAGCTTCCATCTGCCGCTACATGTCTGTGTATCCCTCTCCTGAAATGGAGAGCAGGCGCTATTTCACGCCTTGATTGAATATTCTGGTCAACGGTACATCTTATACCACACCGCTGCTGCCGCACCAAGTACAATCATCACTACCGTTACAATTCCCATACGGATTGCGCTTCTTTTTCACCACGTTGACATCACCACCTTTCTTCTCTTTTTTCTGTTCCTTTTTCCTTTGCTGTACTTCCTGTTCTTCTTCCTGACGGGTTTCCATATAAATCTGTTTCAGTTCCTGCACCGATTCCGTAGAGCCATACACCAAAGGGCGGTTAAAAAGGAAAAATAAATCATCTTCCCTGCAAACTGCCAGAATGTCAGCCCATGATAGTTATAAAACCCAGTCAGTGCCAGAGGTACAACAAAAGGGGTTGCCACATAACAGCTCAAAGTAATCCCGATTTTTTCATACAAAAGCAGGACAATCCCAGTTCCTACGCCCAATGCCAATGCCGAAAACAAAAACTGTTTTGCTGTAAGTCCTAGAACCAGGGATTCTTTATAATGCTGTAGGTCCTCACTTAATTCAATCTCCATACATAACCTCCTGTATCTGTTTTTATCTGCTCTGTCTTCGCTCTTCCTGCATGGTTTTCTGTAATCCATGTTGATTGCAAAAGGCGGCAACCCCAGCCTGGTCAAACTTACGCAGCTCCTCCAGATGAAATTTCACCACCGCGTACTGCCCCATACCGGATTGTGCGCTTCCAGGGAAGCAAAGTTCCCAGTCCATGCTCCTGAATAAATTGGATATTTTCCTTACTAAAATCACCGCTGATACAGGCAGTTCCAGGTTCCAGGCAATATCCGGGAAGGTTTACGGTCAAATCTGAAAACGGTTCCCACGCCCCATCTTCCTTACTATACAGTTCCACATAAAGGTTCTGGTTCATTGCGTAATAATCTACCCGCAATGCCAGTTCTTCGGTTTCATACGCCCATTGAAAATCTGCTGTTTTGATTTCCTTTTGAAATTCTGGATTTTTTACTTCTCCCCGTTCCTGGTATGCCTGCTCATAGGCTGCATATCCCTCCGGGTCCAATTTCTTTAAAGTTTCTTCCTGAAATTCAAACAGTGGATATTCCATACAACCAGAACAGCAAATTTCTTCTTTTAACTGTCCAAGCCCGTTTTTTTTTGATAAATTCTACGATCTGCTCCAGATCATAGCCTGGGAGCAAAAAGGTCTGGTTCTTTTTCCAGCGGAATTCCCATATCTGTGGTCAATTCAAAAAGTTTCCATATCTCTTCCTCTTTTCCGTAAACACACAAACTTTGATGTTTTTATCAGCCGGATAAGTTGCAACTTCCAGCCAGACCTCATAGATCTCCCCATTGCCAAAATCCAGGCTGAGTTTTTTCTTCCTGTTCCATTTACATATCCTCCACTTCTTACCGGCTCCTGCTCTTTGCAGACAGAAGCCTTTCTTTTTCCCTTTTCAAAAATATTCTTCATTAATTTCAATGCAGATTGCATTCCGTTCATTTAAAAGTGCTGCTTCCCCAGGGAAAACGAACCTGCAAACTGATCCAGTACCCACTCCTTTTCTTCTGTTACAAATCCAAGGATCTGCTGCAAAGTTGCACTGGTTTTTCTGCCTGATGAATACGGGAGTTTTTCCCTGGCGGTTCAATGTCAAAGACCGTTGGAAGCATTCCCCTGGCGCCTGACATATAGTGGGATATTCCTGGCTCCGCCTTATCCTTTTTTCGCATCTGGGCGTAAATTCCTGGCTTTACCTTTCTTAAAAAATGCAATCTCTTCCGTATTTTTAGATTTTTCTTCCCGTATTGGCAACGAAAGTTCCTTTTTTCCAGGCGACTTTTGCATAATATTCAAGTCCTGCTTCTTTCGCCATTTTTTTCATCTGATAGAGGTATTCATAATTTTCCCCATTTTCTTCCGGCATGAACTCTACCAGAAAACACCCTTTTTCAACACCCGGTATTTTTTCATCAAAGTCTTCCTGCGTATATTGAAAACATTCATAGGCGGCAAAATCCCGGTTTCCCCTTTCAGGCTTTTTTCAGGTCATAAGCATGGTCTGTAATAATGGCATCTATACTGTTATCTTTTAAAAGCTCAAATCCCTGCCATTTCCCTGAACCAGCATACAAGTTACCTCTTCTCCGTCCTGTTCTTTGGTAACCGTATAGACTCCTTTGGCTATCCTGGAAAAAAAGCCCTTTTCTATTCCCCCTCATAAATTCTTGCCCGGATACTGGGTTCTTTTACCTCTTTTACCTGTTCTACACAAGCCACTGCTTCTTTAAGGCTGAAGCATTCTGCGTCCTGAAAATATTCAAATAGTGTCATCTGTATCCCTTTTTCCTGCACAATCCTTTCCTCCTACAATCCCAGTGCCCTGGAAGTCAGGTTCTGCGCTCCTTTTTACAGTGCCTACCGTCAGCGCAACCGTAAAGGTCATTTCCCCAAATAAATCAGGGTTTTGGCCCAGTCCTCATAATCTCCGGTAAAGGTCGGAAGTCCGGAGGAAATAAACTGGTTACACAAAGAATTGCCAGCGCCATTGTGACTGCCTCAAAAACGACACTGATAAAATATTTCATATAGGCTACAAAGGTATTGCTAAGCCCCCGGTTTCCAGCCAGGGTACTGCTGGCAATCGCCCCAAAAAGGTACAATTACCATAATTTTCAAAAAGCGGAAATAAACATTGTACAGCAGGAAGAAACCACAGATAATAACGATTAAAGACAGGAAAACAGCAAGTATCAGGAACACGATACTGGTTCCAAATCCCAAATCTTTGATCACTTCTGCCTGCGCCGGGTCAATGGATAACTCCACACTCTGGTTTTGCCCCAAATGCCCCACCAGGTTTCCACAGGAAGTAAACAGGGCTTTCATAATGGTAATGTTATAAGATACCAGCCACTGTGCAATGGCAACCCGGATAAACATACGGAGGATTGCTTCAAACCGGATTTCTTCCCGGATATCTACCGACTCTGCACAAAACCCAATGACGAAAAAAAGGACTACCAGGGCAGAGCCTATCCCAACAAAAAGGGGTTCAATCCCTTCAATGATCCCCCAGGGCCCGCCTCCTTTGAACCCGGTAGGGGACTGTCCTAAAAAGTTCAAATACGAGGCTGACCTGGTTATTCCAAAATCCAAACACGATTTCCAAAAGTGCAAGGATCGCCTCTCCTAAATTAAACATCACTTCACCTCTCTTCTTATCTGCTTATCTCAAAAAGAAGAATGGTTTTAGCTAATTCCCAGGAAAGTAAGAACGGAGGAAATGGCTGCCATAATAAGCCCCTGCAACAATTCCTTTAATGGCACTGTTCATAGAAGAACTGTCCTGCTGTTGGTAAGCCTGTGCAAATTCCATCACGTTTTTTTGCCAGGATAATCACACCCACCGCACCGATAATACTGATCACCAGTGTCTTTAAATTCATAAGCGGCTGTGTTACGTCACTTACCCCGGAAGCCATGACAGTCTGGGGGAACAGGGGAAACAGTGGCAGCGCTTACTGCCAGGACTCCCAGTAGAGATTTTTCAAGCGGTTCTGTTTCTTTCTGATAACCTCTTTGATCTTCATATCTTTTTACTCCTTTTCATGTGATTAATACCGCATTACGCAAAAAGACAGATTTTTGAAAACCTGCCCTGCGTAATGCAAAAACTACAGGTTTCAAAAATCTGCCTTCTTTAATCCGAGGCTGTTTCTTTTGTAAATTTTTACGGATTTCCTTCATCTTTTCAGCACTGTTTTTTGTATCTGCCATTTGAAAGGATTTTATCATACGAAATTCCAGCACCAATGGCAAGCATGATTTCTCCCAACTGTTCCTCATTATAAACATGGCTTTCCAATAATTCAGAAAGTTTTCTTCCTCTGTCTGTACCGGTTTTCCGTTTTCTTCGGCGGCCTCACCTCCTCTACCGTTCTCTTCTTCTGGTTCTCTTTCAGCTCTTCCTCCGAAAAAATCTTCTTAGGAATAGGCTCATAAGAAAAATTTCATCAAAAGACAGTTCCACAATCTGAACATCTTCTCCTGTTCCTTTTTTCTTCTTATAATAATCCAGGGATTCTTCACTTAAAATCTGTACCGCCTGTTTTTGGGCAGCCATTCTGTCATGGATATAAGGCGCAGCCCCGCCATCTTCTGTTTCCGAAAATCTGAGTGTGCAAAAAGTATTGTATTTCTTATCAATAATAGGATCACAACCCCTGATTAACAAAATACACTCTGAGTTATCCAGCTTTCGGGTTTCGTCCGGTGTCAAAAGCTCACGCCCCAGCACATCATAATTCCGGGAACTGCTCCCTTGCCGGCCTTTGGTTTCCCCACTGCTTTTTTATCAATGGTTCCTTTTCCCAGGGACTCACTGATGATATACTTATGCGTGGACTGTTCATTCCCACCAAGATATACCAGAGAATCACAATTACCCGGTATGGTTTCCCAGGTTTTCTCAAACAAAGCCTTGATCTGGGCAAGGTTTTGGATAAAAATGGTACATGAAATATTCCTGGAACGCATGGTACTAAGGAGGCTGCAGTAGTCATCTGGCAATGGCACGTTGGCAAATTCGTCCAGCATAAAATTGACGTTAATGGGAAGTTTTCCATTGTAATGGAAGTCTGCCTGGTAATACAATTCCTGGAAAATCTGGGAATAAAGCATACCAATTAAAAAGGCATAACTCTTATCCGAATCCGGCGTTACACAAAAAGTGCAGTCTTCCGGTTTCTGTCCCCGTCAACACCAAGCCCAATCTCCTCAATCTCCATTTCATCATGATCCAGAATCCGCAAAATTTGTGGGTTCTGTAACAATCCCAGCCTGCATTTGCGGAAATGATGATACTCCTTACCGTATCTCCGGCACCCCGGACCACTTTATTATACTGGATTAAAGCAGGGTGATTGCTTCCCTTTTTTCTCTCCAGTCTGCGGAAACGCCGGTCTAAATCAGAAGGGGAACCGTCTGCATGGACTTCCGCCTCATTCAAAAGCTGCAGAACCATACGGAAATTCCTTTTCTCCATTTCACACTCCTGCCACACATAAAGAAAAATGGCCTGCAAGTACAAAGACTCGGCTTTCTCCCAGAATGGATCACTGGGCTGTGCGTTTTTCGGTGTGGTATTATTGATCAGGTTGGTAACCAGTTTTACAATATCTGTTTCAGAGCGGATATAGCGGAATGGATTATATCCGTTAGACTGCTCCATTTCCACCAGGTTTCAGCACCCGTATCCGGTATCCATGCGCTTTCAGCATACCTCCGCAGCATCTTAAAATCTCCCTTTGGGATCTGTAATGATCTGGGAAGCCCTGCTTAACTGAAGGAGATTGGGTTTCACCATGAACAAGGTTTTTCCAGCGCCGCTTCCTCCGATTACCAGGACATTTAGGTTTCTCCTGGTCTTTCTGGTATTCATGGACAGCCTGACATTCTGGGATAAGATCAGGTTATTGTGTTCATCTTTATCCGCAAAAACTGCTTTGCCACTTTTTTCGGATCTGCAAAAACAGCGGTACCAAATTCCTGTCCCGGCATATAGTTTTTCCGGCTGGTGACATACATGACCATACCAATCACATATACAAAAAATCCCCAAAATGATTGCTTTTAAGGAAGTTTCGTTCCAATAATTGGCAAACGGGGCTACCATCACCTGATCCAGACGGTTTAAAAATAATTGATATCCTTTCCGGGCTGATAACACACGTTCAAGAGATAACCTCCATAGCCGGAAGCTATGCCACCAATAAGATACATGCCCCAGGACTGTTTCTTCTTTTTCTGAATTGCTCCGGTTCTCTACCTCCTTTGCCCCTGTATGGTTCTTCTCCCTGCTTCCAGGTTCTGTTGTGCCTTCCTGTAATTCTGCTCCCTTCTTCTGCGTATCTTTTCCTGCTCCTGTCTGGCGCGTTCCCTGTGTACCGGGTCATAGCTTTCCCTATATAAATCTTCCCCGAAGTTTTTCTAAGAAAACGGTCCTCCAGGTCTAAAATTGCATACTCCTTTCTTCTTTTCCAATCCTGCAAAAATCGTCTTATGGTCATTAATCCAGCTAATTTCCGATTTATCCAGCCAGATAAATTCATTCTTACGGTACGGAATCCTGGTTTTGATATGATGCTCTGTTTCTTCATATACCAGCTTCTGGTCTATGGTAATGGCATTCACACCTGGATTGTTCCGTTTCTCCTTTTGGATACGCCTGAATGACCTGCATCTTTTCTTCTGTTTCCTGGCTGCTTCCAGTGCTGCGTCTTTTGGCTTCCTCTTCCCCAAACAACTGTTTCCACTGCTGGGAATCTACCAATTCTTCAACCTGTTCCGGTGTCCTGGTCAGTGTCACCGTACCTTCCTTCCCTTTCTCCAAAATCCCCTGTTCTTCCATGTAGCAGATAATCGGCCAGATCTGAAGCCAGGTCATATTCAGACGGAACGGACATCACTGATCTTCTCCACCTGGTTTTTCGCCAGCTCCCGCGCAACCAGTTCACACTCCTTCGACTCCGGCAGGGCAGGCTTTTTACTTCTTCTACCAACTGCTCTACCTTATCCGGCTCTGCATTTTCATAGTATTCATCTAACGTCCCAATATTGGAATGTTCAATTTTTGCCATCATGGACTGAATACGGGGCGCTGCCTGGGAATGGAACAAAATTTCACTCATACCGTCCTTCTCATTTAAATCCGGCAAAATGGAATATAAAATCCCATACTTATTTGCCAGGGCTTTTTACCCGCTCCAGGTCTTTTGTTTCAAAACGGAAAACCTGTAAATCGCCTCCCATTTTCAGGAGCTTTTGTACAGAAGTTTTCCCTGACAGTTTTTCCTGGTCCAGAACTTTTTAAATACCGCACAAATATCTTTTACAAACTGCCAGCCTGTATTTCCCATTTTCAGAATGATTTCTGCGCCTTCCAAAGGAAACTTTAATGATCTGCGCCGCATCTTGTATTTCACTCATGCTCTCCCTCCTATCCCATTGCCCTGTCCTTTTTACTGGAACAGCCGCCTTTATTTTTCCTTCTGTAAGCATGGCTTCCAGGTCATACTGGATATTTTCCTGTTTTAAGAGAGCCTCCAGCATGTGGTTTGCTTTTTCCTTTTCATAGGTCATATATTGAAGCTGAAAAATATAATTCTCAATCTGCAAAATATTTTCCGGAACCTGAAAAACGGTTCAAGGTAATGGGAAAGGATACGCTCTTTTTTCTTCCTTTCCTGCATGAGGCACCTGTAACTGCAAAATAATTTTTTCTACCTCTTCCATAGACTCCTTATGAAAAGCAATACGGTACAAATCCTGTTTCTGCTCCCTGGTAAGAAAGGGCTGTTCCTTTTCGGCAGCTTCAAAAGGGAAAATGTTTTTTACCACATGTTCAAGTTCTGCCATTTACACACCCGCCTTCCTGTTTCCGCATCAAAGGATAATTTCCGCATTTTTTTCATTCTCTCTGGTGAAGGGCTGTTCTCCATCACCTGAAGAATTTCTGCATCTGCCAGCCCACTTTCTACGCACTGACGGATTTCTTCCAACTGTTCTGCGGACAGGTTATATTCCAGAATTTTCTCCACAACACTTTTTGGGTACTTTTTTTCCCAAGCATGGCAATCCCAAGCAGCCGGCGCTTACTTTTTTTGCAGCCCTTCCGCTGTTTGTATGCTTTTTTCTTCCAATACCACTTTTGTTTCCCTGGAAGCAGCTTCTGTTTTTCCTGTATTTTTCTGCTTCTTTTTCAGATCCTGAATTTCCTGCTCTTTCTTTGCCAGCTTTTCTTTTTAATTCCTGTATGTTTTTATCTTTATATTGCAGGTTCTCATACAGGTCTTTAATCTCCTGGTTTTTTCTCTTCAACAACATGCTCCTTTACCAGAGAGGACAAGGCTGTAAAACGGTCATTGCTTTCCGGAACTGCTGAATGGATTGTTCCATGATCCCCATAAGATTTTTCATATAAGAACGCATTTCTTCATCTTTTCGGAACTTCTTTTTTGCCTTTGACTCTTCCAGTTGTATCCGCATGGTCCGCATACGGCTGGCCGGCAGTTCATTTCCGGCATAGGTTTTCACCTCTTCCAGATCCAGCCCGTTTTTAAGCCCTCTACGATTTCCCCGTACCTGGAACTGGTTATAATTTCCTTCACATAAAAAGTCGATTTCCCCAATCCCTTCCATAAGCCCCTATGATGATTGCTTTCATCACCGGGGCTTCCTGGTTACTCTTAACTACCTTCTGGATATCCGAAACAGGAAGACCAAAATCCAGCCCCATAGAAACTGCGTCCATCTGTTCTTCTTTTAAAACTTTCCGGCATTCTTCCAGATACCGTTGTCCTTCTACTGTCATTTACCCTCCTTTTCCTCTGCCCCTCGCAGACGGTTTCCTTATTATTTTTTTCCTTCTGCTGTGCTTCCAACTTTTCTTTTTCTTCTGCTTTTTCACGCAGACGCTCTGCAATCCTTTTTTCTTTTTAAGATTTTTTTCCGTTCGATCCGCAAACGCTCCTCTTTCTCAAAGAAATAAGCGTCTGTCTGTTCTGCCTCAGACAAGGAATATCCCATTTTTTTAACTGCCCAAAGAAGGTTTTGGTATGTCTGGTGGTCTTGAAAAAATTCCTGATACCCTTCCTGATAAAGTTTTGCTTCCATCTGTTTTTCCTGCAGCTTATTGAGAAGCAGAAGTATTTCCTCATAAGGAACCATTTCTTTTCGTAGCTGCTTTCTTGCCCTGCTGTTTTCCCAAAAGCTGTTCCTTTGTTGCATCAGAAATGGCTTTCAACTGCGCCTTATCCTGTATGCGATAAGCTGCCAGAAAATCAAATTCCTCCTGCAATTTTTTTTTCAATTCATGGATTGCTGCCCCTGTATTTCCAGGTTTTAGAGTCTGCCATTGGTTTCCCCTGCCGGTACCTGCGAAGAAAACGTTCCTTCTGGTATCTGGTCAAATGCCGCTCCCGGTATGGGATAAACACATACGTCCATTCTACCGGTATCTCCTCTCCGGTCATTTCCGGGATTGGAAGGCGTCCAAAACGCTGCCGAAGCCTTTCCTCTGTATATTCTTCCCCTAGCTGGTCAAGCCGCCTTGCCCTTCCTGCTCCGGGTTCCCGAACAGAAAGGCGCTTTCTCCCCCGCAACTCATATCCCATGCTGGAAAGATTTTCAAGAAATTCCTCATAAGAACGTGCGTCCTGTAATGCCTGGTCCACATCTCTTCTGATCCGCCTGTCCTGTTCAGAAAGAGATTTTTCTTTCCTGTCCTTTTGTTTGCGTTTTTCCTTTACTTCTTCCAGATCCAGCACAGATAAACCATGCTCCCCTGCATATCCGGTTGGTCAGAAGCTGAATGATGTTTTTCCCAATCCCCGTTTTATAATCGTATTTATATCCCGTAGTACAGCGTACTGAATTAAAAAATAATGTGCCCATGAATATGGTCCGTATCATTATGGACTGCATAAACCGCTTCAAAATCCTTCCCAAGAAATTCTGTCACAAACTCTCCTACCACTTGGAAGGCTTCTTCTTCCGAAACCTCATCTTCCTCAAACGAAAGAATGAAATGGTAGCCCCTGCCTTTTATCCAGCTTTCCAAAATGACGTTTGGTATCTACCATCTGGGATAATGCCTGTTCAGGAATACAGTTATGTCCACAGACATAGCGGCCATGTTCTGTTTTCTCCGGGTTCATAATATAGCGAAGACCGTTTGCCAGATGTTTTGCCGGATAGCCCGTTTTTGCCTGTTTCATGTGCAGGCACTTTGTAATTGCCATAATCTACAGCCTTTCCTGCACCTGGCTTACCAGTGTTTTTATCTGCTTCAAAAACACATACAGACGGTGTTTATCTTCCCTGGAATAAAGGGCGCTGTTATTGTTATGGGTAATCTGGTTGATGTTTACACCAATCCGGTTGATTTCCTGGTTCATGCGTTCCAGTTCCTGACGGATTTCCGGGTAATCCCTGGGACGGTTGGTAATCAGCATACGAAGGTACTGGGAATCGGAAAGCCCCATCTTTTTCTGCCTGTTTTTGTAACTCTTCCAACTCCCCATGAGTACAGCCGGATTTCTTTTCTGCATTTCATTGTTTCTTTTTTTCATGCTCCCCCTTTCCTTATCTTTATCACATATTTCATCTACCGATTTCTACTCCAACGCTATCTGCTGTCAACTCCAAGACCTGCTATCGGTCACCGTATAACTTCCCAGTGTCCGGACTGGCTATGCCAGTCCTCTGCAAGATACGGATTTTACCGTACAAAATCCCATCTTGTTAGGGGCACCCTAATACCCGGATAAAATAGATAGCACAACGCAGATACTGATAGCAGACCTGCGTTCCATATAGGGGAAAAACCGATAGCAGTTCCAAACATCTGCTATCGGTTTTTCCACCTATTTCTGCTAACAAAACCCCAGTTCTGTTAGCAAAATCTGCCAACCTCCTGTGTCTGATGTGACAGCAGTTCTTCCATTCTGCTATCAACGCCTTTTGCACAGACTCCTTGCAAGCTGCTTCTTCTTCCGCAATTTCTCTCTTTCCAACAAGTATGGGAAGACTCTCTATGGACCATTTGCCGCTTTGGGTTTCTCTTATGAAATTATTGGTTTACCTGTTCTTCCAAACGCTCCAATGCCTTTTCAAAAGCTCCAATCCCACTGAAAAAGGAAGAAAGCCGGATATCCTCAAACAGATATGGCATGGCTTTGTATAGTTCCAGAAAAATATAGTACAGCACATCAACAACAATGGAATTTCCTGCCTGTTTGTAAAGCTGGCTGTTGCTTATGCCTGCTTCTTTTTGCTTTCAAAAATCCGCATCGGAAAAGCCCATAAGCCGGAAGCATTCTAAAGGTGTCAGCCTCCGGATACGGAACAAAGACTCTAAGCGGTGTATTCCATTTGATGTCGTAAGCGTAGGGCAGAGTTCCCCATACTCCTGTACCGCTTCCCCGTTTTTCCACAGACGGATAACTAAGATTTACAACACCATTTTTCCAAACATTCCTCATAACCTTTCTGTGTCTTTTGACGTACCAGAATGATATTATCTTTTGCACAGAAGTAAGGGTATGGCAGACTTCTTTTCTCCCAGTTCCAAAGTCTGCACAATCCGGCCTTCCGATCATACCTGCCCCGGATTGCTCCTGGACATTTTTTCTACAATCTTTGGTTGGTCATGCCCTGCTAAAACCGCACCGCTGCTTCCTAAAGGGGGAATAAATAACCCGCTTGAACCATAGCCGGTATGAATATCTCCCACTTGAAGAATTTTGGGCTGCTGTCCGCCACCACCACAGGCAGTTACCGTAGGGCAGCACCCGTCTGGCAGATAAACCCGTCCAGTCTGTTCAAACACCCCTTTGATATTTCCGGCCCGTTTTACCTGGTTTTCCCGAAAACGCTTCAGGCTTTTTCGTCCGGCTCAAACAAAGCGCTTTTCTCTCTTCCATATCTTCAATCAAGCGGCGTACTTTTTCCTGGGATAAGTAGTATTTTTCCTCTACCGTATCCTCCAGAATATCCATAAGGCACTGGAAGGACTCCAGCGGTTCCGGAAACTGGAATGTTCCATTATCCATTTCCTTCTGTATCAAAATCAGATATACCCGTTCCCTGTTCTGTGGTATTCCATAATGCTTTGCATTAAGAACACTCCAATAGGTGTGGTATCCGTATTCATGCAGTTCTTCTTCAAACAACCGGAATGTGGTATCCCGGAATTTTTTCCTACAATATTTTTTACATTTTCATAAATTCCCCATACTGGTTTGACACCCCCGTATCATACGGAGCCACTCCACCAGAAGGGGAAGAACGTGTTTTATCAATATCATGGGAACCACACATGCCGCAGGCGTCCCTTTTGGAATAATGTACCTGCAGAGGGTTATACTCATACCCGCAGCTTCGGCATTTCCAAACCGCGCCTGCCTGCTTGCCTGCCAGGGAAAAATCCTGACAGGGGCTTCCGCCACAGATCATGTTAAACGGTTCAATCTCCCTTTCGTCCACTTTTGTAATATCTCCCAGATTCAATGTTTCACTTGTACCATGAATCGCACAATAACTCTTTGCTGCATATTTATCAAACTCACAAAAATTCACCAAACTATATTTCATTCCTCATATTTCATGAGGTGTAGCTACACATTTACCTAGGATTACTCACTTATTTCCTCCTGTCTCCTAAATTTTTTATAGTCTTCATGAGAAATCCACAGCTACAAACGAAATATCCATCTGGCATTACCTTACAATCATAGAATCACCCCCTTCCCGTATCCAGAGTTTATCCTTTCTGTCAAAATTCTGTTGGTCTGCACCACCTCCTTTCCCTAACACTCCCACTTTCGGATTGGTTATTTCTTTCTCACCGCTCTTCTTTCCTGATGTTTGCCAGCACCCTGGACACATACGCCTGCTTGGGTATCCCCCATGCGGTATCCCTGCCGCTCATAGCTCTCTTCGATAAACGCAACCCGTACACGTCCATGCAGTTTTCCTCTTTCCTATCCACTGCACTACTTTTTTTCCATCTCCGCTTCGCATTCGTCGATCTCCCATTTTTTTGAAACATTCCTCATCATAGCTATTTTCCAAAAGAATACCCTCCTATCTTGCCTGTGCTATCTGGTATGGTACTATGTTCCTGTGCCCCTACCATTTTTTCTATCTTTTGTATGTTTGTCCCTTTTGTTTCAGTAAAAGCGGCCTTTCCTTTTCTACCAGGCTGGAAAGCTCTTGGTTTTCCTTTTTTATACTGCAAAAAAGCATTATAGTCTTTTCCCATAGGTGGAAGACGTACAAAAACCTCATACTCCATAAGGGTATATTTTCTTGCCAATTTTTTTTGCCGCTTGTCTTCCCGGCAGGTCATTATCCAAACAGAACTGTATCTTCCTGATATGAGGATAATCTTTTAAGAACTTTTTCAAAGGACCATCGGAAAGCATTCAAGTACCAGGATATTGTTCTGATAATCTTCCCGCAGTTCCATATCGGACATGGCATCAATGGCCGCCTCATATACATAGAGCGTATCACTGTTTTGGTCTACCAGATTAACCCCATAAGTTTTGTCATTCCCCGTAACATCTCCTTTAAAGGGTTTTCCATATTTATCCAGGGTTCCCCTCTGGCTGGCAAAACGTGGGATACCTTCCGTATCTTTTCCCACAAAAACCAGGTTATGGTACGTTCCGCTCTCATACAAAATCCTTTTTTACCCAAAAATCAATCATCTGCTTTGACAGCTTCCGCTGTTTTATCAGATAGCCATATAACCGGCGGCTGGTTTCTGATTTTGAAGGAAGTACAAAAGGGTCTTTCGGTATGTCTTTTCTCTGTTTTGTTTCTTCTATTTTTTCAGTCTGTCTTTCCGGTTGAAATTTTTGCATGGTTTCAGTACGGATATATCCGGCAAACTCCAGCAGATATTTGACTGCCTCCACAAAATCCATGTTTCTGAAATATTCCAGAAAGTCAATGGTGCTGCCACCTACCCCCTGGCTAAACCGGCACCAAGAAGACCGGTTGAAGATCATCACAGAGTCCATACCCACTGCCTGATAGAACCTGCCTTTCCTTTTCAATGGAATCCCTATCTGCTCCGCCAAATCCACTAAATCCACTGCCTTTGCAATCTGAATTTCTTCAGCCGTAAAATTTTCCCATACTGCACCTCTTCATATTTCATATCCAGATAATGTGCCATTTCCGGGTGCAGAGCTTCAAAAAGCAGTCAGGTAGCGGAAACAGGAACTATACTCTCCCTGTCCGGTACAAAATTCCCGCAGGCTCTTTTTTGAATACTGGGCGGGCTGATTGCACCAACGACTTAGGTTGATATACATTCCCTTATAAATTTCCGGTGCCCGTTCCCATGCGGCATAGCGCATCAAATAAGTCAGACACTTATACCGCATCAAAATCTCAATCCGTATGAAAACGTCCCGAATATCCTTTGCCCAAAAATCTGCTTTCCAGGTCCCTTCCCAGTCATAGCCGCACAGTACATACAGCTTAATTTTCTGATAAGGAACTGGGATCACTTCCGCAAAAGTTCCAATTTTCTTACAATAAGTTCCTGATCTTTGATATGGTCAAAGGCAAAAATCATACCGTTATCCAATTTTTCCAGATGCCAGAAGTTCCATCTGCCTTTTCTGCATAATCCTCAGATCCAGCCCCTGCCGGAATTGAAACCGCCTGCCTGTTTCCAGGACACTGGAAAAGATTTTTTCCCACCCTGCACAGGCAAAAAGTTATCGTCAAAAAGCATAACTTCTTTCTGGACGGGTCATAAAATTCTTTCAATGGGCTTGCTGGTGCTGCACCGGTGCTGTTTTTGTTTACACAGAAACTGCACTTCCGAAAACACCCCTGGTGAGGAAACCAATGGAATACTCCGTATAAAATTGGAACTCTTTTTCTTCTTTTTCTCTCCTTCGCTATGTTCTTTTACCATCTGGTCATACAAATGATAGTCCGGTGTATGGTGTTCAATCGCTTCTGGAAGTACCGGTGCTTTATCGTAAAAATCCAGTCCCTCCATAAACGGTTGTTTCCCTCGTCAAAATATGTTCCGGCACAAAGGTATCCGTAAACACTTTTGATACATAGAGCCAGTCATATTCCCCCTGCCTGGCTATAATCCAAAAGAAGCTCTGTTTCAAATCCCTGCTCCTTCCAATAAGCGGAAAGTTTCATACATGCCAAGTTAGGAAACCGGTGTCTTTTTCCGGTATAAAGATCTGCATCTATAATCCCTATCCTCAACGCCTGCTCCTTTCCATACGGGTAGTTCCGGTTTTCTTCTCCCCTTTGACTGCCTCTTTTTTTTCTTTCTTCCTTTTCCTTGCATTCTGCCGGGCAATATGATTTTCCATTTGCTTCCATGATTTCTGCAAATTCACAAATATGGAACACCCTTGCCCCTACCTGTGTGTGGTATTCATCAATATAGGTACAAACCCTGTTCTTCCCTTTTTTCCATCTGGATATACAATCTCTATGGAGTCCCCTGTCTGCTATGCTGAACAGGGTATGATAATGGCTGTCAATAAACCGTATTCTTTTTTCTCTTCCATGCTTCTCACCTCATATTGCCAAAGAAAAGGACAGCCGCAGCCGCCCTTTCCCAAGTTTAAAACTGATTTTTTATTTTCTATGCCTTTTTATGTCTTTTTCTGTAATAAAGTAGGCCTGCTACCATACCTGCACTTACACCAAGAGCCAGCAAAGGCAGGAACCAGTTTGTATCATCACCCGTTTTTGGTCCTGGTTTTTACGGTACCTGGTGTTTCTGGTATTTTTTTATTCTGGATCTCTTTTACCACTTCAATGACTGGTGTTTTATCATTCTGATAGGTAAATACGATTTCCCACTCTTCTTCCGTCTTCTCATATCCCTTTAAGGTGGCAGTTTCTTTCAGCACATAGGTGATCGGTTCTTTGAAAACACCATTTCATAAGTTCAATTGGAAGTAGTTCTGAAACTGCTTTTCCATCTTTTCCAGTCTTCAAACGTCCTACTTCTTTTCCGGTTTCCTTTTCCAGCAGAACAAATTCTACTCCCTCTAAAGCTGCTTTACTGTCTGTATCCGTTTTTACGATAACCAGTTGTCCCATAGCACGCTCATCTTCCATCTTCACTTTCTGAATTTCTCCCGTTTCTTCTACTGTAAACTCCACGTCATTGGCCCAATATATCCGTCAACTGCCGCCTCTTCGTGCGGGGTATAAGTGCCTACCGGAAGATACTCAATCAGGTGTTCTTCTCCTGTGGTCCAGGACTCTACCACTTCCCCGTCCTGATCCAGGATCTGCAGCTTCGCCCGCTTCAATCTCCTTACCATCTGTAATATCTGTTTTAGAGATAGAAACCTTTGTATGGTCGTCCTCCATTTTCACTTTTTGTCCCGTCCCCTGTTTCTTCCACAACAAATTTCACATCTTCTGCCCGGACATATCCCTGTTCCGTAGGCGCCTGCTCTTCATGCAGTATATATTCCCCTGGTGCCAGTGCGTAGACTACATGAGCTTCTTTTTTTTTGACACCCACTCTTCTACCACTTTTTCTTCCTGATCCAGGATCTGCATTTTTTGGCCCGCTTCAATTTCCTGTCCACCGGTTAAATCTACTTTCGTAAACTCCGTAATAGTAGGCTGATTAGAAATTTCTTCTGAAAAAAGCGAGCAGTTCAAAGGGTCTGGTCTGTATAAGACGCATCAAAGGAACACACCTCATCATTTGGCAGGTATCCCGGCTTATGCTCTACTTCCTGAATATAGTATTTTCCATGAGGAAGATCTGCCTGAAATACCAGCTTGCCCTCTTCATCTGTTGTTCCCAGTTCAATCAAGGCATCTTTTTCTACAACTACTTCCCCGGCAGCATTTTTGATATCCTCCTGCGCATACAGCCCGAATACCACTCCTTCCAGCGGTTTTTCCGGTTTCTGCGTCTTTCTTCAGAAGACTCAGGGAAACTTTCTGTCGCTGATTGGTAAGTTCCATTGTTACATAATCCACTGCTACTTCCTGTCCCTTATATGCAATTTCAAATTCTTTTGCTTCCGGGTCAAGCACACAGTTCTGACCTGCCTTTTCTTCCACTACATAGTATTTTCCGATAGGAAGATTATTCAGGACTGCCTTTCCTTCTTTATCTGTTACCATACGGGCTACCAGGGCATCTTTTTTCATATTTTTACAATGCGGTTTCCTGCTTCGTCTTTCTGTCCGTCCGGGGTATAAATGGTTTCTTTTGCATGAATGGCAAATTCTGCACCTTCCATATTCCCTTCATAGTCAAATTTATAACCTTTCTCTTTTTCCATGACTTCTTCCCGGTGAAGAAACTGCTTACCTGATTTACGAAACCTACTACACCGTTTTCATCTTCGTCAGGATCTTTTCTTCTACTTTAGAAGCACCAGAAAGTTTTTCTCCTTTTTTATGGATTGTAAGGCTTCCTACTGCTTCATCATTATACTGTTCAATGACAACAATAAATTTACCGGTTTCCTCTTCTACCTGGTGTACAGTATCAGAATTTACGGTAATAGTGATCGGCGCTTTCTTTGCCTCCTGGTATGTGCCTCCGTCTGCAACTTCATTCAGTGGAACTTCCTTTCCGTCTTTTAAGAGGGCATTTTCAAATCCTACCTGTACATAATTTTCCGGCGCTTCCACTTCTTCAATCCGGTAAGTGCCACATTTTAACTGCTCCGGTGTAATCAGGTATCCCTCTTCGTTGGTCCTGAACACAGATACCACTTCTTTTTTCGGATATCTTACGATCATTTCCACATATTTTTTCTGCTTCCACATCATAAATCTTATAAGCTGCACTGTTATCCAGCACCGGCTTCTGCGTCTGGGCATCTTTTTTTTCACAATCTTGAAGTAATACTGCAAAGGACGGTCATCAAACACACGCCATACCTGGGGTTCCTGGCTGTCTTCTGAAATCTGTACGATAAATGGACGAATCCCTTTTAAATTTTCCGGAACTGTAGACTCAAACACCACATAGGTTCCATAAGGAAGTTCTCTGGACTCTTTAAATATCCTTTCTTATCTGTAAACAGCTCTGGTACCGTAATCTTTTACCATTCTCCCAATAAGAAGCGGTTTCGTCTTTGCTGTAATCATAGGTGATAAAATCTTCCGGGGTATAATAAGAACCATTTCCCGGCTTCAAACTTCCATCTTTTACACCAGACAGCTCACTGATGAGGAATACCTTAAATCCAGCTCCTTCTACCAGTTCTGTTTCTGTCTGCTCCCCGTCTTCTGAGATCTTGATAAGCTGAAAGGCCTGTTTCTTTACAGTTTCCTTTACAGTTACTTCCCGGTGTACAATCTGTACCTCCTGTCCTTCATACGAAACCTCTACGGGGATACTCTGTTTCATCTAACAGATACCCTTCTGCCGGGCTCTATTTCTTTCACGAAATAATTTCCAAGATACAGGTTTTTGAAATCTACAGTTCCTTCCACTGGAAATCGTGCCCTGCGCTACAAGTTCCCCTTTTTATGGACAATCCCATCTTTCTTATTGGGGTGTTCAATATCTTCTGCAGCATATAATCCGTATTTTGCCCCTACTAAGGTTGCGTCACCCTGGGAAATAAATCCCTGGGAATCCTGATCAATCTTACTTACATGAACTTCTCCCCGTACTTCCTCATTTTTAAAATCATGAGAAAAAAGTATATGTGTAGGTGCTGTCGTCTTTATATTCATAGAAGAAACGATACACCTCATCTGTCATATAATACTTATCCGGTGCCTGGATTTCTTTTACGCTGTAATGGAAATTCAAAGGAATATCCGCATGGAACACAGCCATTCCTTCCCTGTCGGAAACAGCACGTTCCACCAGGCTTCCCTTTTCTACAAGAACCTTTCCGTCTGCCGCTGTCAGGTCTTCTTCTGCATACAATCCAAACGTCGCACCCTCCAGGGTAACGTCATCATGTTTCGATTTTTCACTACATTTACGGAAATCTCCGGTCTTGCATTGGTAAAAGTGGTTTCCCCTGGGATAACTCTACATTCTGTCCTGCATAGGACAAGGTTACAAACTGGGTACGTTCCTGTTCTGTTTTTCCAATCACCAGATTTTCCGGTGCTTTCTGTTCTACAACCTTATATTTTCAAGATACAATTCTTTGGAAACAGCACTTCCATCTTCCCCGGTTGTCAGACTTTCTACCAGATCCCCTGCTTTATGCACCTTCGTCACTTTATCCTGGCTGTAAATATCCTCTGCCGCATAAATGTTATATTCTGCCCCTGCAAAGTCCGCATTTCCATATACAAAAGTCAGGTTCCCCTCTTCTCCGGTTACTCCAGTCAGAACCTCACCTTTTTTACGGATTGTGATTTTTCCTTTCTGTTCCTCATTCGTCACTGCAACAGAAGTTGTTTTTCCTGTTTCCAGCTTCACATTAAAAGACTCTGTATTCAGCTTATATCGCTTCTGGAACAGAAATTTCTTTTAAATATACCGTATCCTGGGTTTTTCGGAAGCTCCACCTCAGAAGTACCGTTGCTGTCTGTGGCCGGCATCTGCACAAGAAGATTTTTACATGCACTGTCTGAATAAATACCAAAAACAGCGCCGGACAGATTTTTTTACTGTTCTTATCTTTTTTTTGTTACCTTTACCCTTGCCAGGTCCAGCCACTTCACCGTAAATTCCACAGAAGCACTTTCTTCTTCAAAAATGCCCCATACCCAATGTCCTGGGAACCAGAACCCCGTAGACAATACTAAGGTCTTCCACTGTCCCATTTGTCCTTTCAGCTTACCGCTGTTCCATGTACCCGTTACAGTTTTGGGAGCGCTGAAATAGAATGTGGTATTCTCATTGATCTTTACGGTTCCTGTCTGTTTTGTACTTCCACTGTGATAAGTCACATTCTCTGGCATTTTTAAAGTAATATAGTTTCTATGGTCACCTTTTAAAGTAAACTCCCGGTACGCTGTTCCTTTCCACTTTCATAAGCCTTTGCTTCCTTTGGGGACAACGTGATTGCTGCTGTCGGAGGTGCTTCCAGGCTGTAAATATGCTGGATATATCCCCCACACCGCTTGCCTTAATATCTTCAAAGGTACAGCCATAAAAACCGTCCATGCCACAATAAGAATAAGCGGCAGCTAAATGCGTAAAAATATACTTTGTCTTCCAGTCAAAAAGAGGGCATATACTCCCCGGTAATGTCCCCAGGACCGCCATATCCATAATAAAGGACTTTCTGCAATTCCGGGTTGCTTTCAAATTCATTTGCTACATAATCCGAGGTCGGCGGGGAAGCCTTCATAGACTCCAGACAATATGCTACATGGCCATTTACAGTGAAATAGGAAGTAGAATAGTTCCCCACGTTAGAAAGGGTATGGGATTTTTTCTCCCTGTACCAGATGTACATTGCTTCCTTTTTTGCTGCTCCATTGCTGCCGGAACAACCGATAAGAACATTCCCTTATCCTCTTTTGGTGTCAGATCAATCAACTCTGCCCCTGCATCTGGCATTTCGGGTTCTTCCGTCAGTACCTCCGGTATCTCCGGGTCAGGGTCCGCCTCACCGTCCTCACCGGAGTCATCTTCGGTATGCTGGCTTACTTCTCCCTGGGGTTCCTGTGTGCTGTTTTCCCTTGCTTCTACCACAATTCTTCTCATAATCTGATAGGAAGGGCTTCCGCTTAACGGATCAACACAATAAAATGCCTGGTAAGAACCTGGGGTATTGAAATCAAAAGAATTGCCGGAGTCCCTTCTGCTTTCAGAAACGTTACCTTTACTTTTTTCATCATTTTTCTGAAAACCCCTGTAATCTGTTTCCAGGTCAAAGGGCTCTCCTGCTTTTATGGTAAGGTCCTCTGCATACACCAGTTCTTCTTCTGTCAGTTGCTCCTTTACCTCTTCCAACTCCGGTAATGTTTCCGAAGCAGCCTCCTCCTGTTTTACTTCCTGTATCTGTGCATGTTCCTCAGACTGTTCAGAAGCCAGTGCGGTGATCCCTGTATTGAGTAACGTAGAACAACTAAGAAGAAGTGCCAGCGTCCCAGCCAGCAGCCTTTTCTTTTTTCCTTTCATCATAGCTTTGCTCCTTTTCATTTTTCGTCAAAAAAAGCAGGCCACACAAGCCTGCTTTCCATTTTCTATCTTCTTTTTTCTATCATTTGTATACGGTCTGTCCCGTATCCAATGCACCTGTCAATCCCCTTTCTATTCCCTGCTCCCTGCATGGAACACTGCCAAAACAAGCTGCAGAACCAGCAGAAACAAACATATTACCAGTTTCCCTGTCAGATACAGCAGTTTCCCCACTGCAATGAAAATCCTTTTACAACTTCCCATACACTTCTTCCTACTGCCATATCTTTTTCCTCCTTATTCTTCAAATGCCCCATAAAATTCCGCAAACCGTAAATCTTTTTCCATACAGGCTTCTTCCTTTTCCCTGTCCTCTGCTATCGCTCCACCGTCAGAAAGTTCTCCCTGAACTGCCTTTTTCCAGCACACCTAGCTTCTCAAAAGGCTTCTTCCTGTGCCATTGAAACCGCTTCTTTTACGATTTTACAAAATTGTTCTTTCTGGTTCTCAGAAGGGTATTTAATAGTTTCATCTGCTGTACTTCTTCTTCTTCCTGCTGTAGATGCTGGCAAAATAAACGATTGCTTCTGCTATAAAGTCGTCTTTTGTCTTGAAAATATCTTTGTTATACTCCTTCAGATACCGATAAGCCTGATGATGTACCGGTCTGCTTTTATACAGCCGCAGTGAAGTTGTATATACTTTTCCGTATCCATAAGTTTTCACTTCCTATCATGCTGTCCGCATTTTCCTCTGTTTTGCCCGGATAATACTTTTCACTGCTTCTTCACAGCCCTTGCATTGGCATGTATATCTGTTACAAACTGTACATCTTTTCCCTCATTGGCTCCAAAATGCTCCACAATGGAAGAACCGCCGCCCATAAACACCATTCTGGTCAGATCCAGATTATAATGGTTTGCCTGTATGATACCATAAATTTCCTCTGCGTAGGACTTCAAACAGTTTTTATGACGTCCTGATACTGCTTCGGGCAGTCATAGCTTCCTGTCCTCATAAATGCTTCTGTAATATATGCCGGTACCCCTGCCCCTGTTTTGGCAATGGCTTCCTCATTGACTTTTCCGATACAGTACAAAGCTGCCTTATCTGAAATCGAATACTTCCGTCCGGCATTCCGTCAACAAACTCTACCAGGTCGGTAGTTCCTCCACCAATATCTACTAAAAGGCAGTAACCGGGAACCGCTTCTAAAAGCGTATGGATCACCACATGCCCCTGCATAAAAACAAACACATTTTCCAACGACACATGATAATGTACCCGCTTCATAACGGAAATGCGGTTCCTTTGTCTTTAACAGATATTTCTTGAAACTTTCTTTCTGCTGCTGAAATCTTCTGGGCGGCAGGGCAGCTCCCATTTTACGGAAGCGTCTGTCAATCCCCGGAAACGCATTTCCTGCGCCAGTGCTGCAAAAAGGGTAAGAAGATAATAATTTTCATTCTCTGTCTTATCCACACACTCCTTTTCCGGCACTTTCCTCCCACATAATAAAACTGGTTCTGGTATTCCAAAATGTGCTCCAGGCTGTCCGGCCTTGCCTGCAAAGGCTGGATTGCTGCTGAGAATACCGTATTTGCAGTTTTCATGTTACGGTTTCCATGATCAATTCCAATAATCATTTTAGTTTCCACGTTCTTATCCTCCTGAAAGTTATAGTTTGTATTTTATCTTGTTCTCTTTGGTTCTTGACCTGTTTCTTTCTTTTCTTTGTCTATCACAGGAAGTTTTTCAAACAGTTCCCCCATCACAGCTTCCATTTCCTGAAACTTCATTTCATCTGGCATACACAGAAAAACAATCACTGCATCAGTCAGACGTTCCCCATTCTCTTTCCGGTAAAGTTCCGTATAGGAACCCCAACAACCGTCCTCACCCGCATAAAACTTTTTTGTCTTCTCATTTACTTTTATGAGGTATTCCTCGGTATCAACAAAAATTTTCCGAATGGATACTTTTTGTAGGTCGTATTCATGCTGTCCATATAAACCGGAAGGGTGTTCCTCTGGTGCAAAATAGACATACATTGTGCAATAGGTATCTCCCTCCGTCCCCATCTCCTGTAAAGACAATCCCGGCTTCAAACATTTCCGGTGGAGCATAATCTACTACAAAATCCGAATCCTTACCCTGTGGAGATTTTTCAAAACGCCCTGAATCTCCAACCAGAAAATGTTTGGGGCACTGAATACGAAACCTTTCTTCCCTCATTCTGTATATTCCTCCATAATCTCACTAATATCTTTTTGAAATAACCGCTGAAGTCGGACAACTACATAGACATTGGGCTTTTGCTGTCCGTATTCAATCCTCTGATACGTCCGAAGACTGATACCCAAGACAGCCGCAAGTTCTATCTGTGTATATCCATGAGCTGTCCTGAATTTTCTTAATTTTGTTACTTTCTATCACGCTCCTTACGTCTGAGGGATAGCTTCCTGATAAGCAAACAGATTGGATATATAGCTGTTTGCTGTCAATGTGGCATTGTATAAAGCGGTAAGCAGCACTGCCCGGATATTATTGGCTTTCCTTGTACACTGCTTAATTGAGTCTATCACATACTCTACGGTAAACTTATCCAGCTTTTTATACATTCCCTGTACAATGCCAAGAGGTCGTTCTTCCTGATTTACCCTTATGGTCTTTGCATTGGACGTCAAAACATCTACTGCAAGCCCTACAATCTCATTGAGCAGTTTTCTGTCAAAAGGTCTGTCTATCCATATCGCATCATAATCAATCTGATCTTTGAACTGTTCTTCTGCTGCCTGATAGGATAAGATAGGATTATCTCTATACCCATTCCCCTATTTCTGTTGTATTCTTTTGGGTACTTTCTGCTGTAGTCTTTGTAGTAATCTCTGTATTTGTCTGCCCGCTATCAGTCTGAGGTACCTCTTTGGGTATCCAGGGCTCTGTTTCCCTGTCGGGGTATGCTCCCTCTTTGAATGGTGACACCCTCTTCCTTTGGAAAGGGACAGCCCTCTCTTCTACAAAATGTATCTCTTCCTCTATGGCTGTATGGGAACTGATTTTCTCTGCTTTGGATTTCTCTCTTTTTTTTCAAAGGAAACCGGATCTGCTCCTGTTTCTTCTGGATAAGTCAATTCTTTTTAACCGGTCTACGATCAATTCCAGATACAGAACATTATTTACAACAATCCCATTCATGGAAATGGTTCTAAATACCCGTTTTACCACACCCAGCTTCTCTAAAAAATACCACTGCATTTGTCGCTTCTTTTTGAAATCCCAAACTGTTCGCTGATCTGCTGGTAACTTCTCTGAAGAAGGTCTGACTTAAATTTCTTTCTTACCCCAATGACCTGTCCGGTTCCTTCATCTCTGATTTCTGTAGGCTTATACCAGTACACAATATCTGCCAGTATAATAATAGCTGTTAGATTTGGCTTTCCACTTTCTCTGATGATTGTCCGATACCACACCTGCGGAATGATATTTCCAGATATATTCAGTTTTGCATTTTCATCTACAATTTCATTTCCAGTGCTATAAATACCCTCCATTCATACGTTTATTCCTCACTCCCCCTGCTTCTTTTTCTTTTTCAAATAAAGCACTTATTTCTTCATCTGCTCTTTTGCCTGCCACCAGACACGCATACAACGAAACGAGGAAAAAAATTATTCCAACAATCATAATAGACTCTCCCATGATTGCAACATATTCCCCGCGTTCTACCGTAAAATTCACATCTCTTAAAGCCTCTACCTGATTGCTCCCAAAACGAGTCGTATATATCTTCTTCACATTTTTTACTTCCAGTAATGACATAAGTTTTTCTTCCTTTCTTTTTAAGATTTCTTCTTTACGGTATCTATTATAAAAAAAGAGGAAATATCCTGCCATCGAAGCATGTGACATTTCCCCTGTTTAATCTTACATTCCTGTAAGGTTTTCTCTTTTGTCTGATCGTTATTCCGGATTCCATTCTTTCCTTGTCAATTCCAGATATACACGGGTTCCTTTTCCCACCTCTGAATCAATCCATATCTTATGTCCCATCTTATCCATGATCTTTTTTGCAAAGATACAGTCCAATCCCGGTAGACTTCTTATCTGCTCTTCCATTATATCCGGTAAACCCTTTTTCAAATACTCTAGGAAGATCTTCTGCCTGAATACCGATTCCATTATCCTCGATCACCAGACACTCCTGTCCTCTTTTTCTTCCAGACAGATTCTGATCTCGCCGCCATTCTTTGTGTATTTCAAAGCATTAGACAGAATCTGTTCTGTCACAAACTCCAGCCATTTTTCATCTTTAAGAACTATTCGTTCCACCGGACCGGTAATCGAGACGGATCTTCTGAAGAATAAACATCTGAGAATATTTCCGGACAGATTGTTTCAGAATCTTATCCAAAGATACCTTCTCAAACTGCAGATCCCCGGACATATCTTCCATGCGGAGATACGTCAGCACCATCTCCACATACTGTTCCATTTTAAAAAGTTCCATCTTCATCTCTTTTTAATTCCGGCAGTGCCGGATTTTCATCTTCCACCGATTGCAGCAATATGTGCATCGCAGCGATAGGTGTCTTGATCTGATGCACCCACATACCATAATAATCACTTAAGTCCTGGCCTTTGATTCTTGCCTCTGATTTCAACTCCAGAATCTTTTCGTCAAAGATCCCCAGTAATTCCTGATAATCCAGTTCCAGAAGATTCCTGCACTCTGGAAGTTCTTTTGTGCATTCCTGCGTGCTCTTCTTAAACCGTTCCAGCAGAAGATGCTTCTTCCGGAAGCGATGATATTCCGTTATTACATATAGGAGCAGCCACAATATCACCAGCAGCAGTGCATATTTCAACGCATCCATCCTGATATTATAAAGAAATGCTACAACAATAAATATTCCGACCGTTCCGGCATAAAGGCTGATCTCTCTTGTTTTATCTTTAAAAATGCTATTAACAGTTTCATGCCTCCACCATATATCCTATTCCTTTTTTTGTGATGATTTTTCCGCCAAGGCCAATCTGTTCCATTTTTTTACGAAGTCTTGCCACATTGACCGTCAGTGTATTGTCATCAATAAATTCATTGCTGTCCCAGAGTCTCGTCATAATACTTTCACGGCTTACGATCTTCCCTGTATTTTCCAGAAGCATCTGCAGAATCTTGAATTCGTTCTTGCTCAGTTCCAGTTTCTGGTCCTGATACAGAACTGTCGCATCTGCCAGATTCAGGATCGCACCGTTCCACTCCATGACATCTGCCGTTCCACGGAATTCATAGGTTCTTCTTAACACGGCCTGCACCTTTGCCGTTACCACATTCAGGTCAAACGGTTTCTCGATGAATTCGTCGCCGCCCATATTCATTGCCATCACAATATTCATATTGTCATTTGCCGATGACAGGAAGATGATCGGCACCTTCGATATCTTCCGGATCTCCTGACACCAGTGAAATCCATTAAAAAATGGAAGCACAATGTCCAATAACACAAGCTGCGGCTCAAATTCCACGAATTTTCCCATCACGTCTTTAAAATCTGTCATACATTCTGCCTGATAATTCCATTTTTCCAAATGGTTTTTCAGTCCGCCTGCTATTGTTTCATCATCTTCCACGATTAAAATCTTATACAATCTTTCTTCTCCCCATACTTCAAACTCTGTCCTTATCTGCGTAAGTTACCATCGTCATCTTTTCTAATGCGCGGTGACAAAAAGGACAAAAGTTTAACACTTTTGCCCTCTTATCGTAATACATTTGTCATGCAATTGTCAATTCCGGCTTTCTTAAGATTTCTTTCGAATTTCTGAAGAACTCCGGCTCCATTCCATATGCATTTCTTTCTATATTATTTCTACAAATGTTAGTGGAAATAATGTTCCGATCTTCATTCCGGCACCGCCCTGGTCAAAATACAGGCAGCTTCCGATCGGATTTGATCCATTCAGCGCATCCACAGCCGCTTGCAGAGCTGTCTGTGAATATCCCTTTGAACTTCTGACTCTGTTCAACCATCCGGTAGCTGCCGGTCCAAACTGTCCGGACTGATAGATGACTTCTTCGATAGAATTCCGGATAGCATCCACTTTTGACACGGTTCATGATCACCGCACCGACAGCAACCTGTCCTTCATATGGCTGATTTCCCGGCTTCGCAGTAGATGATGGATGCCATCAGTTCCTGATTCGCTCTTACATATGCTTCTCTTGCTTCGCGTTCTGCCTTTTTCTTGTGCTTCCTGCTCTGCTCTTTTCTTTTGCGAGGCGTTCTTCCTCTTCTTTTTTTTTGCTATATTATCTGCGATTACCTGCTGACTTACATCTGTCATCTCCTGTGCAGATGCAACGATATTCTGTGATATCGCCTGTACAGCAGTGTGTGTATTCGTATTTTCCCCTTTTTGTTTCTGTGATTGTTGTTACTTCCGGCTGTTCAGAATACAGGCTGCCTGACTGGTAAAACCAGTTGCCATTATTTTTGCGCATGCTGAATACAGCACAACGAACATCGATTTCAGTCTCTTCGTTTTTTTTAACATAATATAAATACCCTCCTGATTTTGTTGCAATGATTTACATTTCTTTTAATAAAGTATATTTCTTGTGTTTTGGAAGTTTGACTCCGGCACCGATGAATGCTTTATAAAGAGCCTCATCAAATGTCTTGGCAATTCCCAGACACT
>VOFC01000116.1_pt1 | contig 72001 bp, 84 predicted proteins | sample 5384161 | NCBI WGS metagenome assembly VOFC01 (sample SAMN12384722, study PRJNA508395) | human gut metagenome | isolation source: healthy gut B | host: Homo sapiens
CTGCCTTGCAATTTCAAAAGGGTCTCTGGAACCGCAGCGTTTTACCAGTTTCTCACCGACCCGTGAAAGCTGTTCCGCATTCATCATACCACCTCCAGTTTACAGTATAGCGAAAAGTGTGTACGATAAATATCACTGATCGGTTTTTTTACGCCTCGTTTTCGGGGCGTATTTTTTATTGTTCTCTTTGGCAATCCAGTAGGCATCGGTCAGAGCTTTATATGCTCCTTCGATGGCATCCTCGCTTAATTCGCCGCCAGCGAACATACCGGTCACTTCGCTGACCAGTTCTTCAATATCTTTCGCTGCTTTTGCGCCGCCTTTTTCATGGGCTTCTACAACATAGGTGCCGCTGCTTCCCAGCAGATACTCAGTAGTAGTATTCAGCGCATCCGCGATCTTCTGGATCGTAACCATATTGGATGGTTTACGGCTGCCAAGCTCATAATTCTGAATTGTGCGGGCGGTTACACCGGCCTTCTCTGCAAGTTCTACCTGAGTTAAATTGGCTTCTGTTCTTTTTTCTTTCAACCTTTCTTTGAAGACCATAGGAATACCTCTTTCTTTTTTAATTACGAACACGAACACTTTTTCATAAAAATCTATTGACACGAAAAACTGTGCTTGCTATAATGACAATGAAAACACGAAATACAATTCGTGTAATTATAGTATCATAAGAAATGCTGTGTGTCAATGCGTTCGTGAAAAGTTGTTCGTGCTTTCATGAACGGAGAGGAGGAATACGGGATGCAAAGGGTGATTCTTCATTGTGATATGAATAACTTCTATGCCTCTGTCGAGTGTATGCTGAACCCGGAACTGAAGAACAAGCCGGTGGCAGTGTGCGGTTCTGTGGAGGAACGGCATGGTATCGTACTTGCGAAGAACTATGCAGCAAAGGCGTTTGGTGTTTCCACTGGAGAGGCAATCTGGCAGGCAAAGCAGAAGTGTCAGGATCTTGTGATCGTGGAGCCGCACTATGAGCAATATATGAAGTTTTCAAAATTAGCCCGTGAGATATACGGTCGCTATACCGACCAGATCGAGCCGTATGGGATGGACGAATGCTGGTTGGATGTGACCGGAAGCGGCTGCATAGGAACCGGATTTGAAATCGCAGATGAGATTCGCAGAACTGTTAAGTTTGAATTGGGACTCACGATTTCCGCAGGAGTGAGTTTCAACAAGATTTTTGCCAAGCTTGGGTCGGATATGAAAAAGCCGGATGCGATTACCTGCATCGAAGCAGATTCGTTCCGGGAGAAGATTTGGTGTCTTCCTGCCTCCGACTTGCTTGGAGTTGGCAGAGCGACCGAGAAGATTCTGTCCGGTTATGGGATTCATACGATTGGAGAACTTGCTGCAACATCGGATGATTTCTTGAAGTGCCGCCTTGGAAAGAATGGACTGGCGATTAAGAAGTATGCCAATGGGCTGGATGATTCGCCGGTTATGCGTTCCGATTATGTCTCCCCGGTAAAAAGCATTGGGCACGGGATAACGACCATGCAGGATTTGGAAAATAACGCCGAAGTCTGGTGTGTCATGCTGGAGCTGGTGCAGGAAATCGGAACTAAGCTGCGAACGCATAAAAAGAAAGCAGGCGGAATTGCGATTTCCATCCGCAACAATGAGCTTTTCACGAAGGAGTGGCAGTGCCGGATTAGCATTCCGACACAAAGCCCTACCTATCTGGCGAAAACCGCATTTTCTTTGTTTGCAAAGAATTATCAGTGGGAACACCCGATTCGTTCGGTGACGGTTCGGGCAATCAATCTGTTTGAAGAGGATTGTCCGATACAATACGACCTATTCACAGATGTGAAATCACTGGATCGCCAGGAACGGCTGGACGCAGCGATTGAGCAGATTCGATTCCGATTCGGGAAAGATGCGATTAAAAATGGGGTACTTTTCAGAAAAGCAAGATGCCGACAGAGCGAAAAGTGAATTTGGTCATGCCGACAGGAATGATTGGTTAATACAGCACCGGCAGAATCTGGTGAGTTCTTTGCTAAAAGAAGTCACCAGATTCGCCGGTTTACAGAGGAGGAGCGTAGAATATGTCGGAACAGAAATGTAGAAAAGTATATGTACCTGTGAATTTGGATGTGGATGCGGAGGGAAATATCCGTCCGCGTCTGATTCGGTGGATTGACGGACGGGTGTATGAGATCGACCGATTGAAGCATAAGTGCCGGGCTGCTTCCACGAAGGTAGGTGGCTGCGGAATCCGCTATACGGTCATGATCGGTGGGCATGAGAGTTTCCTGTACAACGAAGATGAAAAATGGTTCGTTGAAGCAAAGGAGCCGTGCCTATGATCCTTTCGCAGAAAAACATAGAAGAAATCGCTGTTGCAGTGATAAGAGATTTTCAAAAGTCCTTTTTCGGCAGCGAAGCAGATGATCCGGCAAGATTCGCACTTCCGACACCCATTGACCAGTTTGCATCCGATTATCTGAACCTGAAGGTGTCATTTCAAAAGTTGTCCTCGGACGGAAGTATCTATGGTCTGACCGCGTATGTGGATACAGAATATCAGATAGAGGTTGATGGAAGTCAGAGGAGCATCTTCCTGAAAACCAATGATGTGGTTCTGGACAAGAGTTTCATTGAACCAGCGAATATTCGGAAACTCTGCGGAAAACGCAGATTTACGCTGGCACATGAGTGCGCTCACCAGATACTGTTTCAGCTGGATTCCGATGACCGAAAGATAGCCTGCCATAAGAGACCGGAAGTGCGAGGAAATGGCTCTCGCGTCCTGAGAACGCAGGAAGATTGGAACGAATGGCAGGCCAATACGCTGGGAGCTGCCATTCTGATGCCTCAGTCAGAAGTGGATCGGGCGATGTGGTTCATCAACAGCAGAAAGCCTCTGACCTGTTATGGATGGCGTTTTTACGACAGTGACCAAGTGAAGATAGATACCTTCTGTGGTGTCTTTGGTGTTTCGAGATCAGCAGCAGCTATCCGATTGGAACAACTGGGCTATCTGAACCGGAAAAAGGATTATGAATATCGTGATCCATTGGAGGTGTGGCCATGAGCAGGAATATCAGAGTATCGGAACCATCTGCGGAAATGCAGATTAAAATCATCCGGGCAAAGGATGCGATTGCTTCGCAAAAGCCCAGGATTGTCAGGTGCCCTTATTGCCGACACAATTCAATCATCGTCTTTGAGGATACCAGAGGACATGTGCAGACCAAATGTAAGGCCTGCGGACGCGAGACCGTCTTCAATGTTTTGGAGATGAGAAGATTACGGAGATTGCAGCTCTACTATTCGTCTTTGAATGGTTGAGATGACAATAAATAACCCTATTAACACAATTTTATAAGTCATAGCTGTGCTGTGGAGCCGCTGACAGGCGAAGTCTTCCGAATGCCGCATGAGACAGAATTATGGGATACCCATGTTCTGTTTTATCGGCACAGGATTTTTCTTCACCGTCATGCGGCTCTTTTTTTGACCTTCCGTCGATCCGGTTCTGTACCGGCTGTGCGGAAGGAGAAACGTATGTATTACGATCAGCATGTATGTGGAGCAAGAATTCAGGAATTACGCAAATCAAAAGGGTATACGCAGGAGGCCCTGGCTGAGGCGATTGATATTGATGCAAAACGCATTTCCAAAATTGAGCGCGGAGTAATATCGGCATCTTATAATGACATGATTCTGTTTTCGGAATTCTTTGGAGTAACGCTGGATTATCTGATCATTGGCAAGAGACAGGATGTGGATGCGTTGAAAAAGAAAGTGCAGGATGCCATTACGCAGCTTCAGGAAGCACTGATGTGAACTCGCAAAATTAGGTGGGCAAAGTCGCAGTTTCCGGCGTGTTATGTAAAACCGCATTCTTTTATACTTACTTTACAGCTAAGGCAACAAGGCTGATGAACTATGAAAATTGAATACTCATTCTCCAAGTACATTACTGACAGAACGAGCCTTCGACTGCACGCCATGATGCCCAACAGGGGCGAAGCGGAATCGCAGCAGCAAATGTCGGATTGCAACCGACGGTGGTGTAAAAGCCTGTCAGGGACAATGATACTTCCGTAATTCGCGGTCCGGCCATAAAGAAGGCGGGATGGTTAAATTCCAATGGAGCAGTGAAGCACACTGCCGCTTGTGAGAAATCCCCGATCTCTGGGGTGCCAAGAAAAAGTACAGAGAAACCATATTTTAAGAAAGGCTGTCAGAATAAAGCATTTGTATTATTTTCTGTCAGCTTTTATCCATAGATGATTATGGGATTGGAGGCAACCAGATGAAAGAAAACTGGGTTTACCGGCGAGGAGATATTTACCTTGCCAATCTTGGTGTTCCGATAGGATCAAAGCAGGGCGGTGTTCGTCCGGTAGTGGTTCTTCAGAACGATGTCGGCAACTTTTATTCGCCGACGATTACGGTTGCTCCTCTGACAACGAAGATACAAAAGAAAAGAAACCAGCCGACACATTATTTTCTTCGGAAGGCAAAAGGGCTGGCAAGATCTTCGATGGTATTGGCGGAGCAGCTTGATACATGTGATAAGACCTGTGTGATTCGGTATCTCGGCAAGGTAAGCAAGGGACAGATGCGCGGAATTGATGAAGCTGTGAAAGTGCAGCTTGGATATTATATTCCGGAACAGGCAGAGAAAAAAAGGCAAGGCAAATGCCGAAAGGAAGTGAATTTTGATGGTGGATAAATTGATTAAGCGTAAAGAAGCCGCTGAGATGTTGGGGATTAGCCTGGACACCTTGGATCATGCAAGAATGGAAGGGTTGATCACTTACGTTCAGTATGTTGAGAATGGCTGTGTTTATTTTACTGAAGTTGGACTTCAGGAGTATATTGCAAGGTCTACACACCGTGCAAGGCCGAAGGATAACAATCCGACTTTCCGAAAGAAGAGAACAGTCAGGAGCGAAATTCGACATCGTTGAGCATTGGCAGGTTATTCGCAATAATGAATATATCAGCTAAAAGTTTGGAGGTGTCGAAGATGGCAAGAAAAAGATATGCGATTCCTCAGTACGGAACCGTCATCATGGCGGGTAAGGAATATTACCGAACTCGAATTGAGGATGCTGATGGAAAGCGGGTGGCGTTGTATGGCAGAACCCGTGAAGAACTATATGATAAGGTGCTCGAAGCGAGAGAGCAGATTGAGGATAATACATTTCGCAGATCATCCCCCACAGTAAAGGAGTATTGCGAAAAGTGGCTGTTGTTACAATCCGCACAGGTAAGAGCCACTACTTTGACGGATTACACATCGAAAGTAAACCGGCATATTATAAAGCCTCTGGGTCATATGAATATAGCAGATGTTACAGCAGATGATATTCGTCTGGCACTGGTTCCGGTATCCAAAAAATCAGCGTCTGTGTACAAATCGGTTAATATACTTTATAAGAGCATTTTTGCGGCGGCAAAAGAAAGCAAAGTGATTCAGGACAATCCTACAATTTATTTGTCTGGAAAGAACGGGGGCGTTCCTCAAAAAGAGAAAAACCCTTTGACTGATGATCAGGTGGAGAGATTGCTGGATGCGATAAGAGGATTACCACCGTATGTATTTGTGATGCTTGGTTTGTATGCGGGGCTTCGGCGAGAAGAAATTCTTGCATTGCAGTGGGATTCAGTTTTTCTGGATGAAGCAGCACCGTATTTGACAGTGTGCAGAGCTTGGCATACAGAGCACAATCGACCGGTAATAATGTCTGAACTGAAAACAAAGGCTGCTCATCGAGATGTACCGCTTCCTGATTGCCTGGCGAAATGCCTGAGAGAAGCAAAGGAGAATTCCACATCAGACTATGTTGTTGCGAACAGCGAGGGCGAACCGCTTTCATATACGCAGTTTAAGAGGCTCTGGCAGTATATTGTGACCAGAACTGTAAAGGAACGGAGCTACTACCGTTATGAGAATGGAAAACGAGTGAAGCATACGGTGAAACCGGTGCTGGGCGAAAGAGCTGCGCATAATGGAAAGGTGGTTTATAGCTTAGACTTTGAAGTGACACCACATTTGCTGCGGCATACTTATATTACAAATCTTATTCACGCATCGGTTGATCCTAAAACAGTTCAATATCTTGCCGGTCATGAGAACAGCAAGATAACGATGGACATTTATGCAAAGGCAAAGTATAACCGGCCTGATGAACTGGCGGGCATATTAGAGGATACCTTTACACTGTGGGATGCAGAATAGGCCAGACAGTTTCATGAATGAGATCAAAAAGAGTAGGGATAATCCCTGCTCTTTTTACATATAGCCGACATCCTTGAGAACCGGAGCAGCATTCCGGATAATTAAAGAGCAAAGATCAATTTGAATATATCAAGAAAATGGAGGAAGCAATAATGGCAAGAAAAAAAGTAGTGCCGGAATATGGAACAATTATGAAGAGGGGCGTTCAATATTACAGAACACGAATGCAGGATGCGGATGGAAAATGGATTTCGCTATATGCACAGACTCCTGAAGAGCTGTATGATAAATCCATTGAGATGAAGCGCAGTATTGAGGATGAAATATTCCGGAAGAATAATCCGACAGTAGCTGAGTATTGTGAAAAATGGTTGAAGATGCGCTCGGCGAGTGTGCGAGAAAACACATTGAGTGGATATGAGCGCACGATAAGAAAATACATTATTGGAGCTATTGGAGATATGTATATGGACGAAGTGACGACCGATGACCTTCGCTTGCTGCTGGTGCCAATCTCCAAGCAATCAGCTTCCCTGTACAGCAAAATGAATATGCTGATCAAATGTGTTTTCTATTCAGCAGAAGAAAGCAAAATCATCAGTTATAATCCGGCTGCGTCGCTTTCTGCAAAAGGCGGAACACCAAAGCAGGAAAAGAAGGCATTGACGGATGAGCAGGTGAAAATTCTTCTGGATACAATCAGGGGATTACCACCGTATGTTTTCGTAATGATTGGGTTGTACGCAGGGTTGAGGCGGGAAGAAATTCTTGCACTGCGATGGGATTGTGTTTTCCTGGATGGTGCCACCCCATATATATCGGTAAGGCGAGCATGGCGTTCTGTAAATAATCGTCCGGTAATTTCAACAGAGTTAAAAACGCCAGCAGCCAAAAGGGACATTCCCATTCCGGGCAAGTTGGTGGAATGTTTGAAAGAGGCAAAAGAAAAGTCAAAATCGGAATATGTGATCTCGGACAGGAATGGTAACGCTCTGGCTGAATCCCAGTTCGTGAGGGTGTGGAAGTACATAGCAGTTCGTTCTACGGAAGAACGCTGCTATTACACCTATGTGAATGGGCAGAAGATTAAGCATGTGGTACAGCCGAAGCTTGGTGAGCATCAGCCGAACAATCCGAAGTTGGTATATACGATGGATTTTCAAGTGACACCGCATCAATTACGTCACACTTATATCACGAACCTGATTTATGCTTCGGTTGATCCTAAAACCGTACAGTATCTTGCCGGACACGAAAACAGCAAGGTGACTATGGACATTTACGCCAAAGTCAAGTATAATAAACCTGCCCAATTACATGGGGTGATTAACAGAGCAATCGACACATCAAAAAAAGATTAGGGTTAAAATCCGACAAAAGCCTACAAAATCGTGGGTTTAAGAACTGGTGGACGAGCATATCCGGCGCCGTGCCGCGCTAGGGTTGCCGCGGTGGGCAACTCTGCTGGCAAGCCTGGGGGCGCTGGCGGGCTGTGTGGCCTTCACCGGTAGCCAGCTGCGTGTGGTTAAAATTACCGATACCCACGGTGCACAGGGCATGGCTATCACCTCGGCGCATGATATCAAAACGCTGATGCAGCAAGCCGGCATTGCGGCACCCGATACCGAGGACGAGCTGGAAATTACCGAGGATGCAGGCCTTGACCAGATCCACATCCTGCGCGCTTACACCGTGCCCGTCACGGTGGACGGCGGTGTGCAGGAGGTTGTGGTGACCGGCGGCACCGTGGGAGATGTTCTGGCGGAAGCCGGCATTCCCCTTGGCCCAGATGACTGGATTGAGCCTGCGCTGGATACCCCGGCCCAGGAAAACACCATGGTGACCATCCAGCGGGTGCGCTATGAAGAATACACTCAGGACGAAGTGATTCCCACTGAGACCCAGTATGTGGAAACCAGCCTGTTCTACCGCAAACAGAGCAAAGAACAGCTGATCCAGCAGGGCAGCGACGGCCTGTGCAGCGTGAGCTACCGGGAAACCTATGTGGATGGCGAACTGACTGACACAACAGAAACGAACCGCGAAACTGTGATAGAAATGGTGCCCACCATTATAAAACACTATGACGAGCAGGCACCTGTCAGCTCCTTCGTGGGCCCCGAGATTGTGGACGGCAAACCATGCGAGGGCATTGCGGCGACTTATACCGCACAGCGTTCCACCGGGTATTCGGCATCGCCGACGGCAAAAGGATCTTCGGGGCGGCGGCTGACCTATGGTACGGTGGCGGTCAACCCCAATGTGATTCCCTATGGCAGCCTGATGTATATTACCTCCGCAGACGGCCGGTTTGTGTACGGTTATGCTTATGCGGCAGATACCGGCACAGCCATGATGACGGGGAGCGCATTTATTGACCTGTATTACGAGACTTACTCCGAAAGCGTTGATAATGCAGTGATTGCCGTGAATGTGTATGTGCTGGACAGCGATACCGCAGCCAAGTATAAAGAGGAAAACGACGCCATTTTAGAGGCAGATAATACGCCCGGATTATAAAGGCAATACCGCATAATTCTAAGTGCCGATACGGCGAGCGAGGTGCGGCAGCTGCTAAGCCAAAAGCGCAGATAATACTGGATGCTGCAAAGGTGAGCGCCGCCAGTGGCGGAAACAGCGAACCGAAGCAGGGGCAGCGGTCGCAGAGTGCGAGGGGCTTTTGCCCCCGAAGCACGATGCGGGTACCGCAACCCGACATTATCGAGCATTTTGGCGACGCAGATGCCGTGCCGCAGCCGCCGGAGCGGTGCTTAAGCCGCAAGGCGGGAATTGTGCGGTGTTGCCATAAGAATAAACAGCAGACAAAAAAGCGCCTGCCGCACGTTGCTGTGCGGCGGGCGTTTTGCATAACACCTGATATAAAATTTTATGCAGTACGCGGCAGCGGTTATCTGCTATAATACAAGCAACAAGCAAAACAGGTGTATCGGAAAACAGAGAAACGGGCTGTATTTTCAGCTTTTAAGATACACCCCAAGGGAGTAGAAACATGAATACAAACAACAAACACCCCCATTTTTCCCGCACGGTGCTGCATAACGGGGAAGAACGCGTAAAACGCATCTTTCGTGACCAGCTGGCCGAGTTGGCCGGCCTGCTGGAAGTGGGCATTTCGCTGCTGGTTGTGGTGGCGTTGATGCTGGCGGTGGTGCCGCTGATCAAAATGCTGCCCGGCCTGCTGGTGGATACCAATGAAGTGGAAATCAGCCTTTTTTTGCAGCGCGCGCTGGATATCGTCATCGGCATCGAGTTCATCAAGATGCTTGCCAAGCACAGCCCCGGCAGTGCGCTGGAAGTGCTGCTGTATGCCATTGCCCGCCATATGATCGTTGGGCATGAATCGGCAGTGGAAAACTTTATCAGCGTGGCATCCATTGCGCTCATCTTCTTTGTGCGCAAGTTCCTGTTTGTTCCGGCGTTTGGTGCAACCATGCCCGGCGGCCGCAAGGCACCGGATATTGAGAAGATGGAACAACAGGATACGGCAGGGGAGAGCGAAGAATAAGCCACTGCGCTGCAAAAACAGCCAAAACAAAAGCTCCGCAGCTGGGCATTTGCCTTTGCTGCGGAGCTTTTTGGCATAGTATGTAAATTTAAGCTGTTTCAGGGATAAAACGCCATCAGAACAACCCGGTAATACGGCCTTCTGCGTCCACATCAATATCCATGGCGGCGGGGTGCTTGGGAAGGCCGGGCATCGTCATAATGCTGCCGCAGATGACGACCACAAACCCAGCACCGGCGGAAAGGCGCACTTCGCGTACATTCATTTTAAAGCCGGTGGGGGCGCCGGTCAGCTTGGCGTTATCGCTGAAAGAATACTGCGTTTTGGCAATGCAGACAGGCAGCTCGCCGTAGCCCATGGCGGCCAGGTCGTCCAGCATCTTCTTGGCGGCGGGAGTGTAGGTCACGCCGTCAGCACGGTAGATTTTTTTGGCAACTGCTTCGATCTTCTCCGGCAGAGAAGCGCCCAGATCGTAGGTGTACTGGATGGGCTGGGGGAGCTTCCGGCATGATGGAAAGAACGGTCTCGGCCAGGGCTTTGCCGCCCTCGCCGCCCTTGGCGAACACTTCGGACAGGGCGCACTTGACGCCCGCCTTGGCGCATACTTCCTCGATTACGGCCATCTCTTCCGGCGTGTCGGTGGGGAAAGCGTTGATGGCAACGCAGACGGGCAGGCCAAAGCCGTTCTTGATGTTGTCAATGTGGCGCTCCAGGTTGGCCGCGCCCTTGCGGACGGCCTCCACGTTAGGCTTGTTCAAATCCGGCTTGGCAACGCCGCCGTGGGATTTCAGCGCACGGACGGTGGCAACCAGAACCACCGCAGAGGGGTGCAGGTCCGCCATGCGGCACTTGATATCCAGGAACTTTTCAGCGCCCAGGTCGGCACCAAAGCCTGCTTCAGTCACAACGTAATCGGCCAGCTTCAGGCTCAGTTTGGTGGCAGTCACGCTGTTGCAGCCGTGGGCAATGTTGGCAAAGGGACCGCCGTGGATGATGGCGGGGTTGTTTTCCAGCGTCTGGACCAGGTTGGGGTCAATGGCATCTTTCAGCAAAGCCGCCATTGCGCCTGCTGCGCCGATCTGCCCCGCAGTGACCGGCTGGCCATCGTAAGTATAAGCACACACAATGCGGCTCAGGCGGTCTTTCAGGTCGGCCAGGTCGGTGGCCAGGCAGAAGATCGCCATGACCTCGCTGGCAACGGTGATGTCAAAGCCGTCCTCACGCGGGGTGCCGTTCACCTTGCCGCCCAGGCCGTCCACAATAAAGCGCAGCTGGCGGTCATTCATGTCCATGCAGCGCTTCCAGGCGATGCGGCGGGGGTCAATGTTCAGCGGGTTGCCCTGCTGGATGGAGTTGTCGATCATGGCAGCCAACAGGTTGTTTGCGGTGCCAATGGCGTGAATATCGCCGGTAAAGTGCAGGTTGATATCTTCCATGGGCACAACCTGGGCGTAACCGCCGCCCGCAGCGCCGCCCTTTACACCGAACACGGGCCCAAGGGAGGGCTCACGCAGGCAGAGCATCGTCTTTTTACCCATGGCGTTCAGGGCATCCGCCAGGCCAACACTGGTGGTGGTTTTGCCCTCGCCAGCAGGGGTGGGGCTGATGGCGGTCATCAGGATCAGCTTGCCGTCTGGGCGGTCACTGTGGATCAGCTTGTGGTTGATCTTGGCTTTGTAACGGCCATAAGGAATCAGGTCCTCGTCCGTAAGGCCCAGTTTTTCAGCTACTTTGGCAATGGGCAGCATTTTGGCTGCCTGTGCAATTACAATGTCGCTCAGCATGTGGCATTCCTCCGTTTACAAAAAATAAAGGGCTGCGTACACCATACATCAGTGTATGCAGCCCAGACGGTCGGCTTAATGCAGGGAATAGCCCGCTTCCCCGGTGGTCATACCCACCAGATTCCGTCAGTCAGCGGCCCTGCGTTATTGTTACTGTATCACACCGGCACACAGTTTGTCAAGCCAATTTTTGGCGGATACAAACAGAATAAAAAACAACGGATCAGCGCTTGCTGCTCTTGCGCCACAGGCCCATCTTTTCGGCGTCGGCAATCAGCTGCTCACGGAAATCTGGGTGGGCAATGTTGATCAGGGCTTCGGCACGCTCCCAGGCGGTCAGGCCCTTCAGGCGGGCAACGCCGTACTCGGTCACCAGATAATCGGTGTTGGCGCGGGTATCGGTCACAACACTGCCGGGGTGCAGCGTGGGACGGATGCGGCTTTCGTTTTGGCCGGTCTTTTTGTTAAAGAAGGTGGAGGACAGGCAGATGAAGCTCTTGCCACCCTTGGAAAGATAGGCACCCAGCACAAAGTCCAGCTGGCCGCCTGCACCGGAAATGGCACGGGTGCCGCTGCTTTCGGCGTTCACCTGGCCATACAGGTCAACGTCAATGGCGTTGTTGATGGAGATAAAGTTATCCAGGCTGCTGATCACCCGCACATCGTTGGTGTAATCAACGGGTACAGACATACACTCCGGATTGTTATCCAGGTAGTCGTACATCTTTTGGGTGCCGGCACCGAACGCATAGACCTGGCGGCCGTTGTCAATGTTCTTACAGCGGCCGGTAATGCGGCCAGCCTTTGCCATATCTACAAAAGAGTCCACATACATCTCGGTATGTACGCCCAAATCTTTCAGGTCGCTCTCGGCAATCATGGCGCCGATGGCGTTGGGCATGCCGCCGATGCCAAGCTGCAGGCAGGCGCCGTTGGGGATGCGGTCCACCACCAGGCGGGCAACAGCCTGGTCAACTTCGGTGGGGGCACCGCCGCCGCCCAGCTGGTCGATCGGCGGGTTGTCACCCTCGATAATGCCGTCAACCTGGGAAATGTGCAGGCAGTTGTCGTAGCCGCCCAGGCAGACCGGCATGTTCTTGTTCACTTCCACAAACACCTTGTCGGCCTTGCGGGCAGCATCGGCCAGATGGCTGGCGCAGGGGCCGAGGTTGAAGTAGCCGTGGCTATCCATGGGGGCAACCACAAACACCGCAATGTTCAGCGGGTCGGGGCTTTCGCGGTAGTAGCGCGGCAGCTCGGAGTAGCGCAGGGGAGAATAGTAAGCGTAACCGGCGGCAACGGCCTTGCGCTCAATGCCGCCCATATGCCAGCTGTTCCAGCAGAAGTGCTCTGCCTGATTTTCAATCTTGAAGATTTCCGGCACATGACACAGGATGCCGCCGCGGAATTTAATCCCGTGCAGCTCCGGCAGGCGCTTGGCCAAAGCAGCGTCAAAGCTGACAGGGGTGCCGATGGCCCAGCCGTAATCGACCCAATCGTCATCCTTGACCAAAGCGGCAACGCGGTCGGCCGTTGTCAGTTTCTGTGCATAAACAGTGTTAAAATCCATTTCTACAAACAGCTCCTTTGTTCATTCCGCAAAAACTGCTTATGCAATCTTTGCGGATTTGCTTACCTATTTATATAATGTTTATGGGGCGGTACGCTGCTCTGGCGGTACGCACAGTGCGGATGCCTGAAAATCAGCCGCCCGGTGGCGTGGCGCGCTGCCCGCAGCGGGGGAGCCCCGCCGGAAGAATGGCGGCACAGCACCACAACCATTGATATTATTTTAACATTATATTGACGCTTGTCAACCAATAAAGTTCATTTTTTGCCCCCAAAACGTGCAAATCGGGTGGATTTTGTACATTCCACTGAAACAGTCCAGAAACTTTTGTCGGATTTTTAACAGATAAGCCATTGACAAAAGCTTAACAAAAGTGTAAAACTATAAGTGTGAGCTAAGCGGAACCCTGAAATAGGAGCCGGAGTTCACTTGCAGCACCAGGCAGGCGGTACGGTCTGCGGCGGGGGTTAAGGCCCGCCCATTAAACGCGCGGCGCGCATGGTGCTTTTATTTCCGCCCAGGACTGTTAGATTTTTAACAGCTTTGGCACTGCAGAGGAACTAAAGATTATGCCCATTGCAATGTATCCCGGCAGCTTTGACCCCGTTACACGCGGCCACCTGGATATTATCAAACGCAGTTCCCGCATGTTTGATACCCTGATCGTTGCCGTGCTAAACAACAGCGCCAAAACCCCGTTGTTTACCGTGAAGGAAAGGGAAGAGATGCTGCGGGAATGCTGCAAGGATATCCCCAATGTCAAGGTGATGAGCTTTGACGGCCTGACAGTCAACTTTGCCCAACAGCAGCACGCCACCGTAATGGTGCGGGGGCTGCGCGCCGTAACGGATTTTGAAAACGAGATCCAGCTGGCGCACACCAATCACGCGCTCTACCCGGGGATCGAAACCGTGTTTCTGTCAACGTCCCTGAAATGGAGCTACCTTTCCTCCACCATTGTGCGGGAGGCTGCCCATTACAACCACGATGTTTCCAAGTTCGTTACCCCCAATGTGGAAGCTGCCCTGAAGAAAAAAATCCGTGAGGGTAAAGTTTGACCCCCAAAAAACGTGCTTTGTCGGGTCGCTAAGGCCTGTAAAGATACAAAGGATTCCCAACCGTCTAAATAAGATTCATATTTTTAGGAGGCTGTTTCTTATGAAGAAAATCGTTATCGCATCCGCATGCCGTACTGCTATCGGCAAGTTCGGCGGCACCCTGGCCAATGTTCCTGCTGCAGAGCTGGGCTCCATCGTCATCAAGGAAGCCCTGAACCGCGCCAATGTCAAGCCGGAGCAGGTTGACCACGTTTACATGGGCTGTGTTATCCAGGCTGGTCTGGGCCAGAACGTTGCACGCCAGGCTTCTCTGAAAGCCGGCCTGCCCATCGAGACCCCCGCTGTCACCGTCAACGTTGTCTGCGGCTCTGGCCTGAACTGTGTGAACATGGCTGCCCAGATGATCGAAGCAGGCGATGCTGACATCGTTGTTGCAGGTGGTATGGAAAACATGGATATGGCTCCGTTCGCTATGATGAAGGGCCGTTACGGCTACCGCATGGGCTACCCCATGGGCAAGAGCGAGCTGGTGGACACCATGGTCAACGATGCTCTGTGGGATGCAACCGGCTGCAACATGCACATGGGCATGACCGCCGAGAATGTCTGCACCAACGAAACCTACCAGAAGAAGTACGGCTACAGCCCCATCACCCGTGAGATGCTGGATGAGTTCTCTTACCATTCTCAGGAGAAGGCAGCCAAGGCTATCGCTGACGGCGCTTTCAAGGATGAGATCGTTCCCGTTGTCATCAAGGGCAAGAAGGGTGACACCGTGTTTGATACCGATGAAGGCCCCCGCATGAGCTCCATGGAAGTTCTGGGCAAGCTGAAGCCCTGCTTCAAGAAGGATGGTATCGTTACCGCTGCAAACTCCTCCGCCATCAACGATGGCGCAGCTGCTCTGGTTATCATGAGCGAAGAAAAGGCCAAGGAGCTGGGTGTTGAGCCTCTGGCTACCTGGGTTGCCGGTGCACTGGCTGGTGTTGAGCCGGAAGTCATGGGTCTGGGCCCCATCGCCGCAACCAAGAAGGTTATGGCAAAGACCGGCCTGACTGTTGATGATATGGACCTCATCGAAGCCAACGAAGCATTCGCTGCACAGTCTGTTGCAGTCGGCCAGGCTCTGCACTTTGACCAGGCAAAGCTGAACGTCAACGGCGGCGCCATTGCTCTGGGCCATCCCGTTGGCGCTTCCGGCGCTCGTATCCTTGTCACCCTGCTGTACGCCATGAAGCATCGCGGCGCACACAAGGGCCTGGCTACCCTGTGCATCGGCGGCGGCATGGGCTGCGCCACCATCGTGGAAATGTAATTTACGGAGGAATTGACAATGTCCTTTGTTACGACTGAAATTCAGGGCGCTGTTGCGATCGTCACCATTGACCGTCCCAAAGCCCTGAATGCACTGAACCCCGAAGTTCTGGCTGACCTGAAGGCCGCTTTTGAAGCCATCGACCAGAACACCGTGCGCTGCGTTGTTCTGACCGGTGCAGGCGACAAGAGCTTTGTTGCCGGTGCTGATATCGGCTCCATGTCCACCATGACCAAGGCAGAAGGCGAGGCCTTCGGTAAGCTGGGCAATGATGTGTTCCTGGAGATCGAAAGCTTCCCGCTGCCCGTTATCGCAGCTGTCAACGGCTTTGCCCTTGGCGGCGGCAATGAGCTGGCCATGAGCTGCGATATCCGCATCTGCTCCGATAACGCCGTCTTCGGCCAGCCCGAAGTTGGCCTGGGCATCACCCCTGGCTTCGGCGGCACCCAGCGTCTGGCCCGCCTGGTTGGCATGGGCATGGCAAAGCAGCTGGTTTACTCTGCCCTGAACATCAAGGCAGACGAAGCCCTGCGTATCGGCCTGGTCAACGCTGTTTACCCGCAGGCTGAATTGATGGAGAACGTGATGAAGCTGGCAAATAAGATTGCCAAGAATGCTCCCATCGCAGTCCGCCACTGCAAGAAGGCCATCAACGAAGGGATCTCCAAGCCCATCAACGAGGCTGTTGCGGTTGAAGAAAAACTGTTTGGCGATTGCTTCGAAACCCACGACCAGGTGGAAGGTATGCAGTGCTTCCTGAGCCGTGAAAAGCCGAAACCCAAGGCAGTGTTTACCAACAACTGATTTTGAAAGAAAAAATGAATAAAGAATAATGAATAATGGTGGTGGATCACAGCGCTGCGCGCTGTTCAAAAAGGCCGGGCGCTGTGGCTGCACCAAAGTTCATTATTAAAATCGTGCCGCTTGCGGCACACCTTCATTCTACCTTTTTCTCTATTCATTATTATTTTTAACAGGAGGCACAACTATGAAAGTTGGCGTTATTGGCGCTGGCACTATGGGCCAGGGTATTGCTAAGGCATTTGCACAGACTGAGGGCTTTACTGTTGCCCTGTGTGATATCAAGCAGGAATGGGCCGATAAAGGCAAGGATAAGATCGCAGCTGGCTATGCAAAGCTGGTTGCCAAGGGCAAGCTGGATCAGGCTGAAGTTGACCGCCGTATGGCTGCCATCACCGCTGGCCTGAAAGAAGATCTGTGCGCTGACTGCGACCTGATCGTTGAGGCTGCTTTTGAGGATATGAAGGTCAAGCAGACCACCTTTGGCGAGCTGGACAAGATCTGCAAGCCGGAGTGCGTCTTTGCTTCCAACACCTCTTCTCTGTCCATCACTGAGATCGGCAAGGGCCTGACCCGTCCCCTGGTTGGTATGCACTTCTTCAACCCCGCTGACCGTATGAAGCTCATCGAGGTCATTGCAGGCGTGAACACCCCCGCCGAGACTGTTGAGACCATCAAAAAGATCAGCGTTGAGATCGGCAAGACCCCCGTTCAGGTCAACGAGGCTGCTGGCTTTGTTGTCAACCGCATCCTGATCCCCATGATCAACGAAGCTGCTTTCATCAAGATGGAAGGCGTTTCTGACATTGCCGGCATCGACACCGCTATGAAGTTGGGTGCCAACCATCCGATGGGCCCCCTGGAGTTGGGTGACTTCATTGGCCTGGATATCTGCCTGGCCATCATGGACGTTCTGTACAAGGAGACCGGCGACAGCAAGTACCGCGCCTGCCCGCTCATCCGTAAGATGGTTCGCGGCGGCAACCTGGGCTGCAAGACCGGCAAGGGCTTCTACGTTTACAACGCAGACCGCACCAAGACCGCTGTTGATGCCCTGTAAAATTTGAAACAATCTCTCCTGACGGAGTGCAAAATCTCCGTCAGGATTGATTTGTTCAGTCGCCTGTAAACCTGCCCTTGCGGCTTTGGCTGCGGGGCTGCGGGCGCACTGTTAGATAAGGAGGATACCGTTATGGATTTTACTCTGTCCAAGCAGCAGGCTATGGTACAGAAAATGTACAAAGAATTTGCTGAGAACGAAGTCAAACCCCTTGCCAAAAAGGTTGACGCGGAGGAATATTTCCCCAAAGAGACCGTTGAAAAGATGGCAAAGCTGGGCATGATGGGCATTTACTTCCCCAAAGAGGTCGGCGGCGCAGGCGGCGATGTGCTCTCCTACGTGATGGCTGTTGAGGAAATGAGCAAGGTTTGCGGCACCACAGGTGTTATTCTGTCCGCCCATACCTCCCTGTGTGCTGCTCCTATCTATGAGAACGGCACTGCAGAACAGAAGGCAAAGTACCTGCCCAAGCTGTGCAGCGGCGAATGGCTGGGTGCTTTCGGCCTGACTGAGCCCGGCGCCGGCACCGATGCACAGGGCCAGCAGACCTTTGCTGTGGATGAGGGCGACCATTGGAAGCTGAACGGCTCCAAGATCTTCATCACCAACGCTGGCTATGCTGATGTCTTCATTATCATTGCTGTTACCGGTTTTGTGACCGATAAGCGCGGCCGCAAGCAGAAGGAAATCTCCGCGTTCATCGTGGAGCGCACCGACCCCGGCTTCAAGGTCGGCAAGCCCGAAGATAAGATGGGCATTCGTGGTTCTTCCACCTGCGAGCTGATCATGGAAGACTGCATCATCCCCAAGGATCGTCTGCTCGGCGTTAAGGGCAAGGGCTTCCAGCTGGCTATGGCTACCCTGGATGGCGGTCGTATCGGCATTGCCGCACAGGCTCTGGGCATCGCAGAGGGCGCAATCGACGAGACTGTTGCCTATGTCAAGGAGCGCAAGCAGTTTGGCCGTTCCATCGCTCAGTTCCAGAACACCCAGTTCGAGCTGGCTGAGATGAAAGCCCGCGTTGACGCTGCCAAGTACCTGGTTTACAAGGCTGGCCTGAAAAAGCAGCAGGCCATGAACGGCGCTAAGGTCCGTTACAGCGTTGAGGCTGCCGAGGCTAAGCTGATTGCAGCCCGCACCGCCAGCGATGTTACCCGCCGCTGCCTGCAGCTGTTCGGCGGTTACGGCTACACCCGTGACTACCCCATCGAGCGCATGATGCGCGATGCCAAGATCACCGAGATCTACGAAGGCACCAGCGAAGTGCAGATGATGGTCATCTCCGGCGCGCTGCTGAAGTAAGGAGGCAAGACGTACAATGAAAGCTATTGTTTGTGTCAAACAGGTTCCCGATACGCAGGGCAAGGTTGCTGTCAAGGCTGACGGCACCATGGACCGTGCTGCGATGGCAACCATCACCAACCCCGACGACCTGAACGCCGTTGAGGCTGCCCTGCAGCTGAAAGATGAGACCGGCTGCGAAGTTGTTGTTGTTACCATGGGCCCGCCGCCGGCAGAAGGCATGCTTCGTGAGCTGATTGCCCGCGGTGCTGACCGCGGCGTGCTGGTATCTGCCCGTGAGTTCGGCGGTTCCGATACCTTTGCAACTTCCCAGATCCTGGCAGCTGCCGTTAACAAGATCGGCGTTGGCCCGGAGGATATCGTTTTCTGCGGCCGTCAGGCTATCGACGGCGACACTGCACAGGTTGGCCCGCAGATTGCTGAAAAGCTGCACCTGCCCCAGGTCACCTATGTTACCGACATCAAGAAGGACGGCAACTCCCTGATCGTCAAGCGCCAGCTTGAAGATGGCTATATGGAGCTGAAGGTGAACACCCCCTGCCTGCTGACCTGCATCAAGGAGCTGAACACCCCGCGTTACATGAGCGTTTCCGGCATTTTTGAGTGCTATGACAAGCCCGTTGAAGTGTTCGACTACAATGCTCTGAAGGATGATCCCCTCATTGAGACCGACACCATCGGCCTGAAGGGCTCCCCGACGAACGTTTACAAGTCTTTTGCTCCCCCGGTCAAGGGCGCCGGCATGATGGTTGAGGGTGCTGCCCAGCTGGTTGGCATCCTGAACGACAAGCACCTGATTTGAGAGAGGAGAGAAGTACAATGGCTGAATTCAATGCAATGGACACCGCCGCCTTCAAGGGCGTGTGGGTATTCTGCGAACAGCGCGAAGGCCAGGTACAGGCCATCAGCTATCAGCTGCTGAGCGAAGGCCGCAAGCTGGCCAACGACCTTGGCGTTGAGCTGTGCGGCGTTGTGATGGGCAGCGAGGTCAACGAGGACTACCTCAAGGCTCTCGGCGGCTACGGCGCAGACCGCGTTTACTATATCGACAGCCCCCTGCTGAAGGACTACACCACCGATGGCTATGCCAAGGTTCTGTGTGACCTCATCATGGAGAAAAAGCCGGAAATTATGCTGATTGGCGCTACCAACCTGGGCCGTGACCTTGGCCCCCGCTGCGCAGCCCGCCTGCACACCGGCCTGACTGCTGACTGCACCCACTTGGATGTGGATGTCGCCAAGTATAAGGACTTCCTGCGCACCACCTCCACCATTGATGTGGACAACACCAAGTTTGAAGAGAACACCAACCTGAAGATGACCCGTCCCGCATTCGGCGGCCACCTGATGGCCACCATCATCTGCCCGCGCTTCCGCCCGCAGATGTCCACCGTGCGCCCCGGCGTTATGCAGACCCAGCCGTTCGACGAAGCTGGTGCTGCCAAGGTTGTTGTTGAGAAGGTTACCCCCGCTCTGACTGCTGACGATATCCATGTTGAGATCCTGGACATCAAGAAGAGCGCTAAGAAGCTGGTTGACCTGATCGGTGCTGATGTGGTTGTTTCCGTTGGCCGTGGTATCAGCTCTGACCCCGAAAAGGGCATTGCCCTGGCCGAAGAGCTGGCTGGTGCCCTGGGCGGCGTTGTCGGTGCTTCCCGTGCCGTTACCGATGAAGGCTGGCTGTCTGCTGACCATCAGGTCGGCCAGACCGGCAAGACCGTGCATCCCCGCATCTATGTTGCTCTGGGCATCTCCGGTGCCATCCAGCACGTTGCCGGCATGCAGGATTCCGAGACCATCATCGCCATCAACAAGAATGAGAATGCCCCCATCTTCGGCATTGCTTCCTATGGCATCGTTGGCGACCTGTACAAGGTCGTTCCCGAACTGATCAAGGAGATCAAAGCCGCCAAGGCATAATTTCTGCTGCTCATTTAAGGGCCGTACCCGCAGGGGTGCGGCCCTTTTTGCTGCCCGGCGGCAGGGCGGGGAAGAACGGCAGATAAATGTTTTGACGTAGAATTGCAATTATTTTCACAAATATCGTTTACAAATGCAAAGGAATAGGCAAGAATAAAAATGTTACGTCGTTTGCGGAAACCTGCGGCGCGGCGGGCATGCCTGCTAAAAAATCCCGCTGTGCGGGCGCTTTTGGTGTGCCCCGGAAATAACGTTTTTAAAACGGAGGTACATCATGGAAAAATTCTTCCACCTGAAAGAGAACCACACGGATGTAAAAACCGAAGTCATGGCCGGTATCACGACCTTTATGACGATGGCTTACATTCTTGCGGTCAACCCCAACATTCTGTCTGCAGCCGGTATGGATGCAAAGGCAGTTCTGATTGCCACTTCTCTGGCAGCATTTGTCGGCACCATGCTCATGGCGTTCCTGGCAAACTACCCCTTTGCACTGGCACCCGGCATGGGCCTGAACGCCTACTTTGCCTACACCGTTGTGCTCTCCATGGGCTACAGCTGGCAGATGGCTCTGCTGGCCGTCTTTGTTGAAGGCATCGTCTTCATCGTGCTGTCCCTGACCAATGTGCGCGAGGCCATCTTCAACGCCATCCCCCTGACGCTGAAATCCGCTGTCAGCGTGGGCATTGGCCTGTTTGTTGCCTTTGTCGGCCTGCAGAACGCCAAGCTCATCGTCAACAGCGATTCTACTCTGCTGACCTACCAGCACTTCAAGGGCGAAACCTTCCACAGCGTTGGCATCGGTGCTCTGCTGACTCTGGTCGGCGTGCTGCTGATCGCCGTTATGCTCATCAAGAACGTCAAGGGCGCTATCCTGTACGGCATTATCCTGACCTGGGTGCTGGGCATCATCTGCGAACTGACCGGCATCTATGTGCTGGATGCAGAAGCTGGCATGTACTCTGTCATCCCCACCGCATTCGTCAGCTTTGACTTCAGCTCCCTGGGCAATACCTTCGGCCAGGTGTTCAACCTGGATTTCACCAACTTTAATATTGGCAACTTCATCGTTGTTATGTTCGCTTTCCTCTTTGTCGACCTGTTCGATACCCTGGGCACCCTGATTGGTGTTGCTTCCAAGGCCGATATGCTGGACGAAGAGGGCAAGTTGCCCCGCATCAAGGGCGCCCTGCTGGCTGACGCTATCGCAACCAGCGCCGGTGCTGTGCTGGGTACTTCCACCACCACCACCTATGTTGAAAGCGCTTCCGGCGTTACCGAGGGCGGCCGCACCGGTCTGACCGCAGCTACCACCGCTGTGCTGTTCCTGCTGGCCAGCATTTTCAGCCCCCTGTTCCTGACCATCCCTTCCTTTGCAACTGCTCCGGCCCTGATCGTTGTTGGTTTCTACATGATGGGCGCTGTTGCCAAGATCAACTTCGACGATATGACTGATGCCATCCCGGCTTTCCTAACCATCCTGGTCATGCCGCTGGCTTACAGCATCTCCGAAGGCATTGCAATCGGCGTTGTTTCCTGGACGCTGATTAACCTGCTGTCCGGTAAGGCCAAGGAAAAGAAGATCACCCCGCTGATGTATGTTCTGACCGTGCTGTTCATCCTAAAGTACATCTTCCTGTAATTATAAGTTACAGCATTGCCAATAAAATGCGCCTGTGCTTGCTTTGAGCACAGGCGCATTTTTATGCAAATTTTTGAAAGAGCGGTAAAAAATCAGCCAACAACCGCGGGGGTAGCCAGCAGTTCATCCGGAAGTTCGCCGTAATCTTCAGCGGATTCCTTGCTCATATTGTAACCAAAAGTCACACCAAGGGCGTTGGCGGCATCCGTCATCAGGGCGTCTACATCCACCAGTTCGCTGTCAGCCATAACGAACAGAACCTTGTCGTCAAAAGTGGCAACGCTGGCCTTGTCGGCCGCCACGCAGACCCACTTGTGCATGTCAATGCCGTCCAGCATGGCTTCGGCAATCTCATCACCATTGGCTTTGTCTTTCAGGCGCACCAGTACCATGCAGTAAGCCTGGCTACCGACACCTGGCTCGCTGGTTACAGCGGCATCCACCTTGGTGATCTGCTCTTCGTTCAGGCCGGTCTGGTAGGGGTACCACTCGGCGTTGGTCAGGTCCACGGCGGTCGTTTCCACCATCATCAGGTCAACCGGGTGTGCGGCATAGATCTGGTCCACAATGCCGCTCAGCTCGGCATCCGGTTCCGGCTGGAGCGCAGCACTGCTGTCCTCCGGGTCAACACCGAAACCGGGATCGATCTCCATGTCCGGGTCCGGCTTGGTAGCCGGGGCGTTCAGGATGTCATCCGGGATGGCCGTTGGCTCCGGCGCTGTGGAGGAAGACGCGCCGGAATTTCCGCACGCAGCAAAGCTGGCAGCCAGCAGGGCAGTAGCCAGAAATAATGTCAGCTTTTTCATAAAAAATCTCCTTTATCTTGCGCGGCCCTGTATGATGCAGGGCTGCGTAGGTTGTGTTGTTGGAATGCGCAGCGGGAGCAAGCAGGGGGGCAAGCAGGGGGGCAGGGTGCGGCAAATGCCCCACTGTTTTTATTTTACCCCATTTTCCGTCAATATTTCACCGGGGGTAAAGGGAACATCCCATTCGTCCGTGGGCAGCGCGGGAAAGACCAGTGCCTCCGGGCAGAGCAAAAGCTTGGGGCCGGTCTGCCCAAAGCGGGTAAGGAACCGGTCATAATACCCGGCTCCGCGGCCAAGGCGCACCCCCTGCTTGTCCACAGCAAGGCAGGGAATCAAGGCCAGTGCGCCCAGCTCCAATGCGGCGATGGTGCGGCCGCCGCAGGGCTCCAGAATCCCGTACCGCCCCGGCTGCAGGTCGTTCAGGCTGGTGATTTCCACAAGCTCCATCCGCCCGTCATTGCCCGGCAGGCAGCGCGGCACGCACAGGCGCTTGCCGCTGACCAGGGTCTGCTGCAAAATAGCGGTGGTGTCCGGTTCGTCCCGCATGGAAACAAAGCAGAACACCGTGCCCGCCTGCCGCCATGCCGGCAGGGCAAACAGTTGCTGGGTCATGGCAGCGCCGATGGCGTGCAGGTCCAGATTTTTGCGCAATGCCTTGGCCTGCGCGCGTGCCTCAGTTTTTGTCATCGCGTTCACCTCGCATCCATTGTAGCATAAATTTGCGGGATAGGGGAGGGCCGGCCGCAATGTCATTTTCTGTTTTACGGTGCCCTCTTACCCAAATAAACGGATTTTTCCGCCCATTTGTTACAGCAAGGCGGCCATTTATTCAGGGCAACACCGCACAATTCCCGCCTTGCGGCTTTTAAAAGCACCGCTCCGGCAGCATCGTGCTTGCGGTACGGTATCTGCGTTGCCAAAATGCTCGATAAGATATCCAGTATTATCTGCGCTTTTGGCTTGGCATCTGCCGCACCTCGCTCGCCGTATCGGCACTTAGAATTATGCGGTATTGCCTCAGGAAGTCTTGCACAAAAACCGGAAACAGAATATAATGTATCTGTATTATTATGTTATTCTGAGGGCAAAGCCCGAACGATAAAAGGAGAATATGAAAAAATGGGTAAGTTTAATTTTATTGAAACCGAAATCCCCGGCGTTGTTGTGATCGAACCGACCGTGTTTGGCGATGACCGCGGTTATTTTATGGAGACGTATCAGATCGACGATTTCGCCGCCGCCGGGATTGACAAGCCCTTTGTACAGGATAACCAGAGCCGCTCCACCAAGGGTGTGCTGCGCGGCCTGCATTTCCAGAAGAACCATACCCAGGGCAAGCTGGTGCGTGTGACCATGGGCGAAGTGTACGACGTTGCCGTGGACTGCCGCCCCAACAGCAAAACCTTTGGCAAGTGGGTGGGTGTGACCCTTTCCGCCGAGAACAAAAAGATGTTCTATATCCCGGAAGGCTTTGCCCATGGCTTTCTGGTGCTGTCTGATGTGGCGGAATTCTGCTATAAGTGTACCGACGTATATGATCCGACCGCAGAGGGCGGCATCCCCTATGATGACCCGACCGTCAACGTTCAGTGGCCGGACTGCGGCTGCGAGCATAAGACCAGCGCCAAGGACAAAGAGCACACGCCCTTTGCCGAGCAGAAGTTTGAATACTTTGAAAAATACTGATTCAGGGGAACCGATGTGCAGAATTTAAAAAACTCGTTTGCAAGTTTCTGGAAATACCGCTACCTGCTGCAAAACCTCATCACGCGGGATTTTAAGCTCAAGTACCGCCGCAGCGTGCTGGGCGTTGCCTGGAGCGTGCTCAACCCGCTGCTGACCTGCCTTGTCATGTGGGCTGTGTTCGGTGCGCTGTTCAACCAGCGCGGGGATGGCATTGAGGATTTCCCGCTGTTTTTGATCATTGGCCAGTTGATGTTCAACTTCTTCCGCGAATCCACCAGCATGGCGATGGAAAGCGTGCTGAAAAACGGCCCGCTGCTGCGCAAGGTCTATATCCCCAAGTACATTTTTCCACTGGAAAAATGCTGCTTTGCGCTGGTCAACTTCTTTTTCAGCCTGGTGGCGCTCTTCTTTGTAGCGTTGGTTACCTGGTCCCATATTTCGCTGCGCACGGTGCTGCTGGCGGTGTATCCCATTGTTATGCTGTTCGTTTTCAGCCTGGGCGTTGGGCTGATCCTGTCCACGATGTATGTCTTTGTGCGCGATATCATGCACATCTGGGAGGTCTTCTGCACCCTGCTGGTATACGGCAGTGCCATTTTCTATGACCCCAGTCAGATGGCATCCTGGATGCAGGCTGTCATCAACCTGAACCCCATCTACTGGTACATCACGGCGGTGCGTTCCTGCGTGATGTGGGGCACCGGCCTGACCCTGAACATGGTGCTGATTCCTTTCCTGTGTTCTGCGCTCAGTCTGGGGATCGGTGTGTATGTATTCAAAAGGAACCAGGACAAATTTGTCCTGTATATGTAAGGGGGCTGCAAGATGAGCGAACAAAAGCAACAGCCCATTATTTCCATCGACCATGTTTCGATGCGTTTTAACCTGGCAAAAGAAAAGCACGAAAGCTTGAAAGAATATTTTGTGGCCCTTTTGCACGGCGGTGTGCGATTTGATGAATTCTTCGCCCTTTCGGATGTTAGCTTTGACATTATGCCGGGGGATTTTTACGGCTTGATCGGCCTGAACGGCTCCGGCAAAAGTACGCTGCTGAAAGTGATTTCCGGCGTCTACAAGCCCAGCGCCGGTAAAGTGACGGTGAACGGCACCATTGCGCCGCTGATCGAACTGGGTGCCGGTTTTGACATGGATTTGACCGCGCGGGAAAACATCTACCTGAACGGCACGGTCCTGGGCTATACCCCCAAGTATATTGATTCCAAGTTTGACGATATTGTGGAGTTCAGTGAGCTGCAGGAATTTTTGGATGTGCCGCTGAAAAACTATTCCTCCGGCATGGTGGCGCGCCTGGCCTTTGCCGTGGCAACCATGACCAAGCCGGATATCCTGATTGCGGATGAGATCCTTTCGGTCGGTGATTTCCTGTTCCAGGAAAAGTGTGAGAAACGCATGGCGGAGCTGCTTTCCGGCGGCACAACCGTGATTCTGGTCAGCCATTCCATTGAGCAGATTGAGCGCATGTGCAATAAGGTGGCCTGGCTGGACCACGGCCACCTGCGCCGCCTTGGCCCCACCAAAGAGGTAACGGCGGAATACCGCAAGTTTGAAAAGAAGGACGCCATGAAGGCGGACAAAGTGGAGGGATAAGGCGCATGGCACAGGACACGAACCAGAACCGCCCGGCGGATGTGGCCCAGGCGGACAGTGTGGGCGGCATGGCCAAACGCCTGCTGAACCCCGCCCATTTGTCAGACCTTGCCCGCCGCAGCGCCGCCACTCTGAAAGAGCAGGGTGCCGAGCAGCTGTGGCGCGATGTGACCTTCCGCGTGGGGCTGGCGTTCCACCATGATTCCTGGCAGCACCGGGCAGACCTGCCCCTGCGCCGGGAGCTGAAAGCCCAGCGCGCCGAGTACGCAGACGGCAAGCCGGGACCGGTGGTAAGCGTTGTAGTGCCACTGTACAACACGCCGGAAAAGTTCTTTGGCCAGATGCTGGCCAGCGTGCAAAAAGCAGACCTACCCCCCACTGGCAGCTGGTGCTGGTGGATGCTTCGGACGCAGCCCATGCCGCGTTCAGCACCCATGCCAGCAAGGCCGCGGCAAAGGATCCGCGCATCCTGTATAAGAAAGTGGAAAACGGCGGCATTGCGGCCAACACCACGGCAGGCTTTGCGCTGGCAACGGGAACGTATATCGCCCTGCTGGACCATGACGATGTGCTGTACCCCAACGCGCTGTATGAGAGCGTGAAAACCCTGCAAGGCCAGGGAGCCGAGCTGGTGTACAGCGATGAGATCGTGCTTTCGGCGGATTTGAAACAGCTGGGCGGCTACCACTTTAAGCCGGACTTTGCGCCGGACTATCTGCGCGGGGTCAACTTCATCACCCATCTGGCGGTGTTCTCCCGCGCATTGCTGGACCGTGCCGGTGCATATGAATCCAGTGAGTACGATGGTGCACAGGACCATGACCTGATGCTGCGCCTGACCGAACAGACCACGCGGGATAAAATTGCCCATATCAAAAAGGTGCTCTATATCTGGCGCGGCCATGCGGGTTCCACCGCGGCGGGCATGGAGGCGAAGCCCTATGCCCTGGCGGCCGGTGTGCGCGCGATTGATGCCCAGCTCAAGCGGCTGAACCTGCCCGGCAAAGCCATGGAAGTGAAGGACGCGCCCGGTGCGTTCCAGGTGCGGTACGAGCTGACCGGCCACCCGCTGGTCAGCGTTATGATCCCCAACAAAGACCATATTGACGATTTGGACCGCTGCCTGAAAAGCCTGTATGCCAACGCAGGCTATGATAACTTTGAAGTCCTGGTCATTGAAAATAACTCTGAACAGCAGGAAACATTCGCCTACTACAAAACCATGCCGGAGCGTTACCCCAACAGCCGGGTGGTGACCTATGTGGGGCCGTTTAACTTTTCTGCCGTCAACAACCTTGGTGCGCGCTTTGCCAAGGGCGAGCATCTGCTGCTGCTGAACAACGATATCGAGGTACTCAGCCATGATTTTCTGCGGGAGCTGCTGAGCTATTCCCAGCGGCCGGATGTGGGTGCTGTGGGCGCAAAGCTCTATTACCCGGATGATACCATCCAGCATGCGGGCGTGATTATGGGCATCAACGGCAGTGCAGGCCACAGCCACAAGAGCTACCCGCGTAAGGCTGTGGGCGATTTGTACCGCCTTGTCACCACGCAGGACTATATGGCCGTGACGGGTGCCTGCCTGATGACCAAAACGGAGCTGTACCGCGCGGCGGGCGGCCTGGACGAAGCCAAGTTCGCCGTGGCCTATAACGATGTGGATTACTGCCTGAAGCTGTGGCAGAAGGGCCTGCTGAATGTGTATACCCCCGTGCCGAAGCCTACCATTACGAGAGCAAGAGCCGCGGTCTGGACACCACCCCGGAAAACGCCGCCCGCTATGCCCGCGAAAAGGCAAACTTTTACACGAAGTATCACGAATATATTGATCATTATGACCCGTACTATAACCCGCATTTCAACAACCTGTTTGAAAACTTTGGGCTGAAATAAGGCAGGGCAGAGTGCATTTATTTTGGAAAGAACCCACCCGATTGCGGCAGAATTCCCAGGCCGTAGGGGCGCGCATTGCGCGCCCGTCACCTTGCCCGGAACTCTCTGCGATAGGGAATGTGGTTGAACAGGCTATTTTGCAAATCCCTGATAAATATCCGACGGTGCATCTGGAAAAATACGCGGTCATGCCCAACCATGTGCATTTGCTGCTTTTGATCCAGGGCGACGGGCGCGCATTGCGCGCCCCTACGGTTTCCAACATCGTCCAACAATGAAAGAGCTGCGTAACCAAACACCTCCATCACCCCATCTGGCTGTACATCAATTCCAACCCCCAAACATGGCAGACGGACTGCCTGAACCCGAACCGGAACAAACCCCAACAATCTGACACCCGAAAGGACGTAACGTTATGAACCAGCAGGCCAAGCGCATCAAAGAACTATTTGGCTATGCCCGTACCTTGACGAAGGAACAGGGCATTGGCACCATGTGCGTGCGCGCGGCGGGCTTTTTCAAACGGCGCTTTTTCGGCAAGCGGGCGCGGTACTGGCCGTCCAACATGGCGCTGGAAGCCCAGCGCAGCGACCCCGCGGCGGAAACCTTCCCCATCATTTCTATTTTAACGCCGCTGTACAATACGCCGCAAAACTTTTTAACAGAATTTCTCGATAGTGTGGAAAACCAGACCGCCCACAACTGGCAACTCTGCCTGGCGGATGCTTCGGACGATGCCCACACCTATGTGGGGGAGCTGGTGCAAAAGCACGTGGCGGCCAACCCGCGCATTCGCTATGTGAAAATTGAAAACAAGGGCATTGCGGCCAACACCAACGCGGCGGCCCGGCTGGCACAGGGGGAATATCTGGCTCTGGCAGACCATGATGACATCCTGGCCCCGCACGCTATCTACTGCATGGGCAAAGAACTGCAAAAAACGGGGGCCGATTTCGCCTACAGCGATGAAGCCCTTTTCCGCAAAAGCCCCAAAACCGCCCATGTGGCCCACTTTAAGCCGGACTATGCGCCGGAATACCTGATGGCCTGCAACTACATCTGCCACCTGGCCGTGTTCCCAAAAGTCTGTTTGATGCCATCGGCGGGGAGCGCCCGGTGTGTGACGGCGCACAGGATCATGATCTGTTCCTGCGGCTGATCGACGCCATGCAGGCGAAAGACGCCAACGCCGCACCGCTGCATATCCCGCAGGTGCTGTATTACTGGCGGGTTCATGCGGCGTCCACCTCCGGCGGCACCGAGGCCAAGCCCTATGTGGTAAAAGCCGCGCAGAAAGCCGTGGCGGACCACCTGGCGGCAACCGGCCGCAGCGGCAGGGTAGAGGAGGGCATCTTCCCCGGTACCTGCCATGTGCAGTGGGAACTGCCGGAGCCGGAACCGCTGGTGTCCATCCTGATCCCCAACAAGGACCATGTGGACGACCTGGAAAAATGTCTGTTCAGCCTGTACTCCAAAACGCTGTACGAAGCGTTTGAAGTGATCGTCATCGAAAATAACTCCACCGACCCCGCCACAAAGGCTTATTATGAAAAGCTGCCGGACCGCTATGCCAACTGCCGCGTGGTGGCTTACAGCGGCGGGTTCAATTTCAGCCGCATCAATAACTTTGGCCGCAAGTTTGCCAACGGCAAATTCTTACTGCTGCTCAACAACGATATTGAAATTATCAGTGGAAACTGGCTGACCCAAATGGTGGCCGAAGCCAGCCAGCCCGGCGTGGCGGCCTGCGGCGCCATGCTGTATTACCCGGACGATACCATCCAGCACGCGGGCATTATCACCGGTTTGGGTGGGTATGCGGGCCACAGCCACAAGTACCACAAGCGCGGCGGTAGCGGGTACATGTTCCGCCTGGCCACCGTGCAGGATTATTCCGCCTGCACTGCGGCCTGCCTGCTGGTGCGCACATCGGCTTATGATGCCGTTGGCGGGTTGGATGAAGCCTTTACTGTTGCATTCAACGATGTGGATTTCTGCCTGCGCCTGCGGGAAAAAGGCTGGCGTATTGTGTGGACCCCCTATGCGGAGCTATACCACCACGAAAGCAAATCCCGCGGTTCGGACGAGGAAGACCCCGCCAAAAAGGCCCGCTTTGCCAAGGAGCAGGCCCGCCTGTATGAGGTACACGGTAAGCAGAATATCCTGCATGACCCCTACTACAACCCGAACCTGAGCCTGGATTATGAGGATTTCCGCGAAAGCGGGGATCTGCGCAATCTGAAAAACGTGACCCTGTGACCCATGCCGGAAAAGCAGGGCAAAATCTGTGCAGTTTTTTTGCTGTTACGGCTTGCCACGCTATGCCGGATATGCTATAATCTAAATGTTACCGCGGCCCGGCTTTGGGTGTATGCCCTGCAACAGGGAGCCTTGATTGCCTTTTGCTGCGCCGTAGGCAAATATTATAAAGCGAGGTATTACTACTATGAGCCAGAAGTCTGCTATCGAAAAACAGCCCATCATTGCAAAAAGCCGCCATCCATGAGGGTGACACCGGTTCTCCGGAAGTTCAGGTTGCGCTGCTGACCGCACGCATCAACCACCTGACTGAGCACCTGAAGACCAACAAGAACGACAACCACAGCCGTCGTGGTCTGTTCAAGATGGTCGGCCGCCGCCGTAACCTGCTGGCCTATCTGCAGAAGAAGGACATCAACCGTTACCGTGCTCTGATCGCTGAACTGGGTCTGCGCAAGTAATTCGCAAAACGGGCAGGGCGCTGTATGTGCGCCCTGCCCATTTTCTATATTTCAGCAGGTGTTCCGGCATTCATTTTTATTATGATCTGCCGCTGGCCTGTAATAATATTAAATAAAGTTAGGGCAATACCGCATAATTCTAAGTGCCGATACGGCGAGCGAGGTGCGGCAGATGCCAAGCCAAAAGCGCAGATAATACTGGATGCTGCAAAGGTGAGCGCCGCCAGTGGCGGAAACAGCGAATCGAAGCAGGGGCAGCGGTCGCAGAATGCGAGGGGCTTTGCCCCCGAAGCACGATGCGGGTACCGCAACCCGACATTATCGAGCATTTTGGCAACGCAGATGCCGTGCCGCAGCTGCCGGAGCGGTGCTTAAGCCGCAAGGCGGGAATTGTGCAGTGTTGCCTTAGAACCCCGAGGGAGAAGAACGGTACTTTGGCACTCCGGCCACCGTTGCCAGTCCATTATATCCCACTGCCTTTTACAATGTAATGGTGCGGTACCTTGGTCAGTGCTGTAACTCCTAACTCCTCCCCCTTACCTCCTAACTTAATGTTTTTGGCCGCCCGCATGGTTTGTGCAGTAAATCGAACGCCGGAGCAAAACAACCGTTCCGCCGCTGGATTTATTGCTCAAAGCATGGGGCTGCCTGAACCGCATATTCCCACCAGGTATCAAAAATTATATCAGAAGGAGAATTACTATGGCACTGGAATTTGCATCCCGTAAGGCAACCTTCCCCAACTACCGCAAGTTTGAAACAACTTTTGCCGGCCGCCCGTTTGTGGTGGAAACCGGCAAGCTCTGCGGCCTTGCCAATGGCAGCGCAATGATCCGCTATGGCGAAACCTGCGTGCTGTGCAATGTTACCATGAGCGAAAAGCCGCGTGAAGGGGTGGATTTCTTCCCCCTGAGCGTGGAATTTGAAGAAAAGCTGTACGCCGCCGGCCGCATTCCCGGCTCCTTTATGCGCCGCGAAGGCCGCCCCGGTGAACATGCCATCCTGTCCTCCCGCGTGGTTGACCGCCCCATCCGCCCGCTGTTCCCCAAGGATATGCGCAACGATGTCTGCGTGACCATGACTGTGATGAGCCTTGACCCGGACTGCTCCCCTGAGATTGCCGGTATGAACGGCGCGTCTCTCGCCATTGCCATGTCGGATATTCCCTGGAATGGCCCCATCGGCGGCGTGGCAGTCGGCTATGTGGACGGCGAGATCGTGCTGAACCCCACCAAGGAGCAGCGCGAGCGCTCTGACCTGGCCCTGACCCTGGCTGCCAGCATGGAAAAGATCGTCATGATTGAAGCCGGCGCCAACGAAGTGACCGAAGAGGTCATGATGGACGCCATCAAGGCTGGCCATGAGGAAATCAAAAAGCTGCTCACCTTTATGAACGGCATTGTTGCAGAGATCGGCAAGCCGAAGAAGAGCTTTACCCCGGTGGAACTGGACCACGCTCTGTTGGCGGATGTGTACGCCAAGCACCTGGAAGATGTCAAGGCTGCCATGAACACCGACGACAAAAACGTCCGCGATGCCGCTATGCTGCCCATCATGGATGCTATTGCCGAGGAACACCCCGAACTGAACGCCGCCGACCTGGATCTGATCAGCTATAAGCTGCAGAAGAAGGTTGTGCGCACCTGGCTGCTGGAAGAAGGCAAGCGTGTTGACGGCCGCGGCATCAATGAGATCCGCCCGCTGGCCGCCGAAGTCGGTGTGCTGCCCCGTGTGCACGGCTCCGGCCTGTTCACCCGCGGCCAGACCCAGGCCCTGACCATCTGCACCTTGGGCTCCACCAAAGATGCCCAGATGATGGACGACCTGTCCGATACCCCGCTCAAGCGCTACATCCATCACTATAACATGCCGCCGTACTCCACCGGCGAAGCCCGCGCACCCCGCAGCCCCGGCCGCCGCGAGATCGGCCACGGCAACCTGGCGGAGCGTGCTCTGATCCCCGTGCTGCCCAGCATGGAAGAGTTCCCGTACACCATCCGTACCGTTTCTGAAATCATGAGCTCCAACGGCTCCACCTCTCAGGCTTCTATTTGCGCTTCCACCCTGGCCCTGATGGATGCTGGTGTGCCCATCAAGGCACCGGTTGCCGGTATCTCCTGCGGCCTGATCACCGATGGCGACCCGCTGCACGGCGGCCGCTGGATGACCATGCTGGATATCCAGGGCGTGGAGGACTTCCACGGCGATATGGACTTTAAGGTTGGCGGCACCCGCCGCGGTATTACCGCTATCCAGATGGATATTAAGGTGGACGGCCTGACCTATGATATTGTGGCCGAAGCACTGGAAAAGTGCCGCAAGGGCCGCCTGTTCATCCTGGACGAGATCATCAAGCCCTGCATTGCCGAGCCGCGCGCAGAGCTTTCCAAGTATGCACCCAAGATGTTCAGCATGCAAATCCCCGTTGACAAGATCAAGGACGTCATCGGTAAGGGCGGCAAGGTTATTCAGGAAATGTGCGCCAACTTCAACTGCAAGATCGACATTGAGGAGGACGGCCACGTCTTTATCTCCGCTGTGGATCAGGACGACGCCAAGCGCGCGATTTCCACCATCAAGACCATTGTGGAAGATCCCGAAGTGGGCGCTATCTACAAGGGCCGCGTGACCCGCCTGATGAACTTTGGCGCATTTGTTGAGATTGCCCCGGGCAAGGAAGGTCTGGTTCACATCTCCAAGCTGGACGACCACCGTGTAGAGCATGTGGAAGATGTTGTTGCCGTGGGCGATCCCATCATCGTTATGGTAACCGACATCGACCAGCAGGGTCGCATCAACCTGTCCCGCAAGGATGCCCTGGCCGCCATCGCCAAAAAGCGCGCGGAACAGCAGCAGTAAAGTTACGGGAGTTTTGTTCCCTTCTTTGAAAAGAAGGGAACCGAAGAAACTTTAATAGAATAAAAACAGGCAGTGCCGCTCCCGGAAAGGGGAGAAGGACACTGCCTGTTTTGGTATTGGGTAAAAAAGAAAGTGGGTACTTGAACAGAAAAACAGCGCAGAATCTTTCGATTCTGCGCTGTTTCTATATGGAGCGGGTGAAGGGAGTCGAACCCTCGTCCCCAGCTTGGAAGGCTGATGTACTAGCCGTTGTACGACACCCGCATTGAATACTTGATTATTTTACCGCACGGGTGCCGGTTTGTCAATAGCGGATTGCCGATTTTCAGCTGTTCCGGCCTGATCCGGCGTGTTTTCACTCAGCGTTTTTACCGCCGAGCAAAAGAACCAGGAATTCCCTCAAAACTCTTTGCGCTGATAAATTTGTACACTCAAGGCCCAGCTGCCAAGGTAGAGCAGCAGCACGGCCGCGCAGGGCAGCAACAAAAGCACCGGCTGCGCGGTGAGGGCATTGCCCAAAGCGTCCAGCTGGGAAATGACGGAAGAACGCTGCAGATAGGGCAGATGCTCCATGGCAAAAATTATGAGGAAAACACCAAAGAATGCGACCAGGTATACCCAGGTGCGGGCACGCACCGCGCCGAATTTGTAGGAAAACGGCATGTTGACGGCAAACAGCAGCAGGGAAAACGCGGCAATGACCAGAATCGAGAATGCCGCTTCCAACACATCTGTGTATTGGCCGGTAAGGAAAATCCCCACCGCGGCGCAAACGCTGCCAAACAGGGTGAACAGCAGCCCCAGCAGGTACTTGCAGCCAACAACCTGCCCCGGTGTGACCGGCAGGGTGCGGGCATAGGTATCCCAGTGGGCGTAATCATCAAAATTCATGGTGCTGGATGCGTAAACGCCGCACACGGCAACCAGCGCATAACACAGGTAATCCATATGCAGGCAGACCGCCATGCCAAGATAAAAAGCACAACCATAATAAGGAAATTTTTCTTGTAGCTGTTCACCAAAATGGCCCAGTCTTTGCACAAAAGACCTTTCATTGTTAACCCTCCTTGCTGGTCAGGCGCATAATGTCATCAATGCTGGCGGCATCGCATACCACACCGGGCAATGCGCGCAGGACGCTGACCCGCGGGTGTACCAGGCTTTCGCAGCCGGCGGCGGTGCGGCAGGTGGCGGCGATCCACTCCGGCGGCAGGCGGTCAAGGTCCTGCTGGCTGCACCGCAGAATGCCGTATTCTTCCATCAGGTCATCCTTGTTTTTGGCAAACAGCAGCTGCCCGTGGTGCAGGTAGGCAATGGTATCGGCGATCTGTTCCAGGTCGGTGGTAATGTGGCTGCTCAGCAGCACGCTGTGGCGCTCATCCTGGATAAAATCAAGCAGGATATCCAAAATCTCGCTGCGGGCAGCGGGGTCCAGCCCGGAGGTGGCTTCGTCCAGCACCAGCAGCCCCGGCCGGTGGGCCAAAGCGCTGGCAAGGTTCAGCTTCATCCGCATGCCGCGGCTGAGTTCTTTGATGCTCTTTTTCGGCGGTAGGTGGAACTGCTCCAGCAGAGCGGCGAAATAACCGGCATCCCACGCTGGGCCAAATATGCCGCGCAGGCTGGCACCAACCTGTGCGGGGGTCAGCGATTCATAAAAATAGGCATCCTCAAACACAACGCCAATTTTCGCGCGCACGGCAGCATCATCTGGGGTGGCGCTCAGCAGCTCCACGGTGCCGGCATCCGAGCGGTTTGCACCGGTCAGCAGTTTGAGCAAGGTGGTTTTGCCTGCGCCGTTTTCACCAATCAGGCCAACAATGCTCCCGGCGGGAATTTCCAGGTTCAGCGGGCCAAGGGTAAAACCGTGGTAATGTTTTGCCACACCATGCAGTGCGGCGGCCAAAGGTTCAGCCATCATAATTCCTCCCACAAAAGGTCAAGGGTTTCGCGTACTTCGTCTTTGGTAATGCCGCCGCGCCGCGCGGCATCAATGGCGTGCTGCAGGTGCTCTTCCATCTGTTTTAAGCTTTCCTCCCGGTGTAGGGCCGGGTTTTGCGGTGCAACAAAGCTGCCGCGCCCGGCATGGTGGTAATAAAACCATCGGCCTCCAGGTCCTCATACGCGCGCTTGGTGGTGATCACGCTGATGCGCAGCTCCTTCGCCAACAGGCGGATGCTGGGCAGTGCATCGCCCTGCTGCAATTCGCCGTTCAAAATTTTGGCTTTGATCTGCCGGGTGATCTGCGCGTAAATGGGTTCCTGGCCGGAATTGGAGATATACAGCTCCATGCCGTGTTCCTCCTTGCAATCTGAACTGTTCATATGCTATATATACAGTATATACGCGATATACACAGCTGTCAACAGGTAAAATAAAAAATCCCCGCCCATATTCAGGACAGGGATGGGAAAAGGCGGGAACAGGCAGTCAGGTTTCCGCCGCCGGTTCTTCCTCCGGTTCGCTCACCGGCAGGCCGCGGTGCTCCACCGGGGTGGAAAACACGATCTGCGTGCGGGTACGGCCAAACTGCTGCAGATGGTTGATAAAGGTATCCAACTCCTGCGTGGTGCCAAACAGCACTTCAATCAGCATGCTGTAATCGCCAGTCACGCAGTTGCACTCCACAACATTGCCCGCTTTGCTTTGGATGTTGGGGTAAAATATCCGGTTGATGAACGCTTGGGGTCCATGCCCCAGGTTGATGAACGCCTTGACCAGCTTTTTGCCCCAAGCGGGCCGAAAGCGGGGAGGACAAAAACCTGCGCCTTTCAGCGGGGCGCCGGTCAGTACGCCGTCGGTTTTTCCAGTTTGGCAATGCGGGCGGTGCCTGAGTTGTCCTTCAAAAGTTTTATTTGTTGAAAAGACTGCAAGATACGGAAAATCCGGGGTTATATGTAGGAGGCTTTTTGGAAAGCTCTGTTTTGACCCACAAAAGGGAGCAACAAATAAAGATTGAAGGAGAGTTCAAGCCTACGGTGGATTGTCTTTGTGCGACCCGCCGTAGGTTTGTTTTGTCCATAAGGGAATGGGTGCAACATTAGCAATAAAAATGTGAGGATGGAATAGAGTAATGGATTCAAAGAAAGAAATACAGCATGTATATCTTGTGGGCGCGAAGTCATTGGGGGCTTACGGAGGGTATGAGACCTTTGTCTACAAGCTCACGGAGTATCACCAGAATAAAGAAAACATTAAATATCATGTTGCCTGCAAAGCCAACGGTGACGGTTGCATGGATGAGAGCAAGTTTGAGGGCGTGACAAAGATCAATGATCACGAGTTTGAATTTCACAATGCCCACTGCTTCAAAATAGATGTTCCTCAGATTGGCTCTGCACAGGCAATTTATTATGATGTTGCTGCACTAAAGGCTTGTTGCGAACATATCAAGAAAAACCATATCCCTCATCCGATAGTTTACATCATGGCTTGCCGCATTGGGCCTTTTGCTGGTCATTTTTACAGAGAAATCCATAAACTGGGTGGTACTGTGTTCTTGAATCCAGATGGACACGAGTGGATGAGAGCCAAGTGGTCCGCACCGATTCGGAAATAATGGAAGATTTCTGAGCAGATGATGGTTAAGTACTGTGACCTTGCAATCTGTGATTCTGTGAATATCGAAAAGTACATCCACGAGTGCTATGACGGCAAAGGCATCAAGGGCAGAAATCCTAAAACGACCTTCATTGCTTATGGTGCAGATCTGACCCTCAGCAAGCTGGCTGACGATGATGAAAAACTGGTGAGCTGGTATAAGGAAAAAGGATTGACAAAGAAGGACTATTACCTTGTTGTCGGTCGTTTCGTGCCGGAGAACTCTTTTGAAGTCATGATCCGAGAGTTTATGAAGAGCAAGAGCCAGAAGGACTTTGCCATCATTACGAATGTGAATGACAAGTTTTTGAATGAGTTGGAAGAAAAACTTCATTTTAAGAGCGATAAGAGAATTAAGTTCGTTGGCACTGTCTATGATCAGGAACTGTTGAAGAAGATTCGAGAGAATGCTTATGCGTATTTCCATGGCCACACGGTTGGCGGCACTAACCCGTCTTTGATTGAAGCTCTCGGCAGCACGGATCTGAATCTGTTGGTTGATGTTGGGTTCAATAAAGAAGTAGCAGAGGATTGCGCTTTGTATTGGAGCCGCAAGCCGGGCAGTCTTGCGAAGCTCATTGATAAGGCAGACCAAATGAGTGCGGATGAAATTGCAGAGATGGGCCTGAGAGCCAAAAAGCGTGTGGCAGAAGAGTACACATGGGATAAGATCTGCGGACAGTATGAAAATGTATTTGTGGGGAAAATAAACAATGGGTGATACAAGAAAATATAGAAACATTGATGCTCTTAGAACATTTGGATGTCTGGCAATTATAGCTTGGCATGTTAAAGCAAATACCGGATTTAGTACGGGGGGGGGGTACTAGACAAGGTTATACCATCCTTTGACTATCTAGTTTATCTATTCATGATAATCAGCGGTTTTGGAATGTGCAACGGTTATTATCAAAAGTTAAAAACAGGAACTTATAGTATAGACGCGTTTTATTCAAAAAGGTACAAGAGAACAGTTCCTTTTTTTGCACTGCTGATACTTTTAAATTGTGTTATCGAATTCACTCCAAAGACAGTATGCGAAGGCTTAATGGAGATAACAATGCTGTTTGGTTTTTTGCCAAACAATACGTTAAGTACAATCGGAGTTGCATGGACACTTGGTGCTATATTTGCATTTTACATTATATTTCCGTTTATTGTTTTCCTTCTCTATAGTCCAAAAAGGGGAATAGTGTCCTTTGTGATATCCTTGGTAATTACATATATGTGCCAGTGCTATTTTATGACAGAAAGATTTGTTACGGAAAATTTTGTGATGCGTCATTCATTTTTGTATTGCTTGCCATATTTTCTCATAGGTGGGATTGCATATTTGTATAAAGATGAAATTGAACGTTTCGTAAATCAATTTAAAGTAATTAGTCTTTGTGTTGTGTTAGCTTTGACGGTAGGCTATTACATTACCCCTGACGTAATAAACTCTATCAATATAGTGGTTATTAAAACCTTGATACTTTATACTGGATGGCTGGGTTTAGCTTTGGGATATGACAACAGGTTGATGAATAATAAATTTACAAATTATATTAGCAATTTAAGCATGGAGATGTATTTATCTCACATGGTTGTCTTTAGAATTGTAGAGAAAATAGGTATTATGGAGAAATTGAAAGTCCAGTTATCAGATATATGACAACTTATTTACTGTTGGTGATGTTATTGGTAATGGGATTAACAATTTATAGAAAAGCAATAAACAAATTAGATAAATTAAGGTGAGAATTGAGAATATGGATCAACATTTGTCGATTGAAAAAACAGGAATACAAGGGCTGTACGTTGTAAATCCAGCGTCATATAAAAGTGATGAAGATTTAATTGTGGAAACATATAACAGTCAAGAACTACTTAAAAATAGCTTAAATATGACTTTTGTTCAGGAAAACCAGTCGATGAGTGTTAAGGGCGTTCTGCGAGGATTACATGTTCAAAAGAACTTCCCGCAAGGGAAATTGGTGAGAGTTGTAAGAGGGAAAATATACGATGTCGCTGTAGACACAAGGACTACTTCTTCAACCTACGGAGATTGGTATGGTGTTGAACTCTCAGCAGATAATAAAAAACAATTTTATATACCAGAAGGTTTTGCACATGGATTTTATGTGATTTCTGATATTGCAGAGGTGTGTTTTAAGGTTTCTGACTATTGGCATCCAAATGATGAGATTGGAATACCGTGGAATGATCCAGAGCTGAAGATAAATTGGCCTATAAAAGAAAATGAGATGCCAATTATTGCAGATAAAGACCTACATTATGATTCTTTTTCTCTGTTAAAAGAAAAATTGGTCCAAAGAGAGGAATAGCAACATGAAAATACTATTAATACATAAGTTTCATTATATGTTGGGTGGAACAGAAACATTTCATTATAATTTGGCAGAGGCGTTAACTGCAGCAGGGCATGAAGTCATTTTCTTTTCAATGTATGATGAAAGAAATATACCGTGTGCGCAAGATAAATATTTTGTTTCAAATGTAGATTATAATGATCCCAATTTGAGTACATTTAAGAAAATCAAAATGGGAATTAAATTAATATATTCTTTTGAATCTAAACATAACATCGAAAAACTAATTCGGGATGAAAAGCCAGACATTGCCCATATTGGATTGTTGCATCGCCAAATTACATTTTCGGTAGTTGATGTTTTGAAGAAATATAACATTCCGGTTGTGATGCACTTGCATGAATTGACAGCAGTGTGTCCATGTTATACGATGCTGCGACAAGATGGAACTATATGCAGTGATTGTGCGACAAAAGGATATTGGAATTGTGTGAAAAATAAGTGCATGAAAGGCTCTCTTGCAAAGAGTGTATTGGCATATACAGAAGCTCAATTTCTTAGATATGGGCATTATTATGACAAAATTGACTTATATATTGCGGAATGCAATTTTTATAAAAATTTAGTAGAAAAAGCTCATTTTACACATTCACCAATAATCAAGATGAATAATTTCTTGCCGATAAATCAGGAGTACAAAGCCTATTATGAGCATGACAATTATATTCTGTATTTTGGAAGATATGCAAGAGAAAAAGGCGTTTTGACAATTTTAAAGGCATATGCCAAGATGCATTGTGATGAAAAATTGGTTCTGGTTGGTAAGGGATCGGAAGAAGAAAGAATAAAAAATTTTGTTAAGGAACACAATCTTGAGGGTCGCGTTCAAGTAAACGGTGCAATTTTCGGCGAAGAAATGGATCGTATAATTGAACGCGCCAAAGTTGTTCTTGTACCGTCAGAATGGTATGAAAATGGGGCATTTGTTGCATTACAGGCCTTGGCTAAAGGGAAGATTGTTGTTGCAAGTGATATTGCAGGTCTTTCTGAAATTGTACAAGATGGTGATACTGGATATCTGGCAGAACCGGGAAATCCTGATAGCTTTGCAATAGCTATTCAGAAGGCTTTAAACTTGACAGAAACCGAGTATAGAAATATGAGCGCGCGCATAGTAGCGTATGCAAAAAAGCGATGCGATGCGGAAAACTATATAGAGAAACTCTGCAAAATTTACGAAGAACTAATAAATGGGAAACAGCATAAGGAGAACGGATGAAAAAGAAAGCATTGATAGTTGTGAATCTTGCTGTTTTCTACATTTTCTGTGGAATGATATCGCGACACTTCAAGAAATGGGATATGAAGTGTCAGTGGCAATGAATGAAAATTCTGCGGCAGGCCCTAACCTGATTGAAATTCCTAAACTGGAAGAAATGGGGATTGCACATTATCAGGTGGAATTTGATACCAAAAGCCCGGTATCAACTCAAAATATTCAGGCTTATAAACAATTAAAACTTATTTTGAAAACGAATAAGTATGATTTGATTCATTGTCATACACCTATTGTTGGTATTTTGACCAGAATGGCTGCAAGGAAATATAGAAAAACTGGGACAATAGTTATATATACAACACATGGATTTACATTCACAGACAAGTCGTCGAAAAAAAACTGGGTTGTTTATTTTACTGCCGAAAAGCTAATGTCAAGATTCTGTGATGCTATTATTACAATAAATCATGAAGATTATAACAACGCAAAAAAAAATGCACTGTCCTAAAACTTATATTATTCCGAGCGTTGGTTTAGATAATCATAGGTTTGCAAGTTTAAGAATAAACAGAGATGAATATAGAGCATCATTTGGTGTAAACTCAAAAGATCATATGATTTTAGCTGTGGGTGAATTATCATCGAGAAAAAACCAGAAAATTATTATAGAAGCATTAGGAACGCTTGATAGAAAAGAACAGTACATATTTGTAATCTGCGGAACTGCAGTTGTTAATTCAACAATCGAGGAAGAACTCAAAGAAACAGCCTCTAAATTAGGAGTCAGGATCTTCTTGGCAGGGCACAGACTTGATATTCCAGAGATAAATGCATGTGCGGATGTTGCTGTCATCCCATCCGTAAGAGAAGGATTTGGAATGACGGGAGTGGAGGCACTTGCATCAGGTGTACCTGTTGTGGGATCTGATGTACAGGGGATAAGAGAATATGTAATTCCCGGAAAAACAGGATATCTTTGCGACCCATACGATGCACATCAATTTGCAGACGCCATTGAAAAAATAGTGAATTTGCCATCAGAAGAAAGAGCCAAGATGGTAATTGCTTGTAAAAAGAAAAAGCAAAAAGAATTTGATGTATCCAAGTCTATTGCAGCTATGAAGAATATATACCAGGAAGTATTATGCCATGACGGAAAATAAGATAGTTAGAGATAAGATGCCACTAGTAAGTGTAGTTGTGCCGATATATAATGTGGAACTTTACCTAAAAGAGTGCGTTGATTCAATTCTTTCCCAAACATATAAGAATATTGAAGTGATTTTAGTTGATGACGAGTCTCCAGATTTATGTGGAAAAATATGCGATGACTATGTAGCAATGGACGGCAGAATCAAGGTTGTTCATAAGAAAAATGGTGGTTTGTCTGATGCCAGAAATGCTGGAATGAAAGTTGCAACAGGAGATTTAATTACTTTTGTTGACAGTGACGACTATATTTCAAAGGATTTTGTGAAAATTCTTTTTGAAGCTATGTCAGAGAACAATTCTGATATAGCTATTGCCAATATGAAGAGGACGAGCAGACGCGATGATAAAAATACTGTAATAGATTGGAAAGTGTCCAGTTACAAAAATGAAGATGCTTTGATTCGGATGCTATATGGTACACCATTTGGCACGTCTGCATGTGGAAAACTTTTTAAAAGAAGTCTGTTTACAGGTGTTGAATTCCCCTATGGAAAATTCTCTGAAGATCTCTTTACAATCTATAAAACAATTTTGAAGAGTGAAAATGTAACCTATGTGGGATTTGATGGTTATTTTTACTATTATCGCGATGAGGGAAGCATCGTCGTTTCTGGATATAAGGAAAAACATTTAGAAGCTTTGGATGCTATCGATGATATTGCAAGAGCGGTAAAAGGAAAAACACAATTTGATAACGCACTGTCGACTCAATATATAAATGTTGTATATGATATTGCTGCGAGAAATCCACAGCTTTCAGAGTTTCAGAATAAACGCATTCAGAGTGTATTGAAATCGAATCGGATGAATGTGCTAAAAGATGGTAATGCCCCAAAGAGATTACGGGCGTTTGCTGCGATATCATTATTTGGAAATAGAATAGCACTTAAGGTTGTCGTTGCGAGAAATAGGAAGTGGAAGGCGTAAAGAGGGGAGGCAAAAAGAGATGACACCATATATTATTGTATTTATGATTTCGATAGGTCTTTTTGCACTTTCTGATCGAGTGATATTTACACAAAGAAAACCCGTTGTTTTTGTAGCGGTTATAACATTGTGCTTGCTAGCTGGCCTGCGAGCGGAAAGTATTGGTACAGATACAAGAGTTTATTTGGTACCTATTTTTGAGGCAGCAAAAAATGCCATAGTATTGGAGAATATTTGAACTCATCCTTTCATGCTTTTACATGGACAACGGATTATGTGAAAGATATGGAACCTTTATTTCCGCTGTTAGTTTTGATTGTGACAAAAATTACGGGCTCATTGTATTGCGTCCAAACCATTTTGGAATTGTGTGTGATTTTGCCACTATACGTTGCCGTTAGAAAAGATAAAAACACAAGTCTTTGGATGGCGATGTTTGTCTTTTGTATGGCCTTTTATAATCCCTCGATGAATATGATGCGTCAGTCAATCGCTATGTCTTTGGGAGTTCTAGGTTTCGAATATTGGAGAAATGAAGAAAAAGAAAAACGCTTTTATTTGTGTGCTCACAGCTTTTTTATTCCACAGAAGTTCCTTGCTGATATTGCTAATTTATCTTTTATACGATTATATTGTTAAGGGAACTAAATTAAGCTTTACTGGAAACAATATCAGCAAGAGAAATGAAACACCGAGAATGGTGATAGCAGCAGGAATAGGATTGGCCGGAATGCTATTGATGTCTGTAATTGTGTCAGTGTTATCATCGTTTGGATTTGGACAGTATTTAAGCTATGTTACTGGTAAGCTTTCATTTATGCCAAATCAGCTTTTAATTCGTGTGCCTCAAATTATTCTAATCATTTGGAGTTTTAGATATTTGAGAGCTCAGGGAGGAGATGTTTCTTTCTTCTTAGTTATGGAAGTATATGCAGTTTTATTCTCACAGTTTACCAGTATAAGTGGTTATGGTGGAAGAATTGCTTTATACTTTGCGATTTTTGATGTAATTGTAATACCACGGGCGATGAGTGCGTTAAAGCCAAAAAAAGTGGAGTAATAATTCGGCCGATTATTATACTATATTATATGTTTTATTGGTGGTTTTATTTTGTATATTCAGGAACACATCAAACAGTGCCGTATATGTTTATGAAATAGAGGAGAAATGAATAGATGGATAAGAAAATTGGTATTATGTCTATGCAAAGGATTATTAATTATGGATCCTTTTTTTTGCAAGCATACGGTTTAAAAAAAAAAAATGATTGAGTCAGTTTCAAAATCAGAAGTTGAATTTGTGGATTACAGATTTGGTACTGACATTACAGATAGACTGAAAAGGAAGCAAGAACGCACGGAAAGTGTAATGGATAAGGTGCTAAAAAATAGAACCCCTTGGAATTACTTAAAAAAGATGCAGTTCTTTAAAGAAATAGAGAGAAGACTGATTCAAGATTTAAAGGCAATGGGAGTGGATGAACTGAATTATGACTGCAGGGTTGATACGTTAGTTATTGGAAGCGATGAAGTGTTCAATTGCCTTCAGCCATATCCGGTAGGGTATTCTAAACAATTATTTGGTGATGGATTTGAAGGTAATAAGCTTGTTTCATATGCAGCTTCTTTCGGAAGTACGCGCTATGAAGATTTGGTGGAGACCGGCATTGTACAAGAAATTAAGACAATGTTATCCAAATTTGCAGCGATTTCTGTAAGAGACGAGAATAGTGCACATATTGTTAAACAATTATTAGGATATGACCCGGAAATTCATATGGATCCAGTTCTTATGTATGATTTTGCACAAGAAATTGCGGAATATAAGACCAGTGAAAAAAGATTATATCATTTTATATGCATATACAGGAAGATTAAGTAGAGAAGAAGAGTGCTACATCAAAAAATTTGCGAATAGACATAATAAGAAAATAATATGTATTGGTCATTATTCGAATATTGCGGACAAAAACATAATATGTAATCCGCTATATGTTTTTTCTTATTTTAAAAATGCGGATTACGTCATTACAGATACATTTCACGGAACGGTATTTTCAATTAAAATGAATACAAAATTCTGTACGCTTATACGTGATTCTAATCGTAATAAATTAGAGGCTTTGCTAAAAAAATTAGATAAGTTGGATAGAAAAGTAGAAAAAATGGAAGATATTGAACAGCTTTATAATACCGAAATTGATTTTTGTAAAACTAATCAAATAATTGAACAAGAGCGTAAAAAAAACAACGATGTATTTAAAGGGAAATATTTAAAATGGGTAGTGAGTCAAGAAATAGATACTTATTAAAAAACACATTGATTTTTACACTTGGCAATATTGGCTCTAGGATGATTTTTTTTATTGATTCCATTGTATACTAACGTTTTAACAAAGAGTCAGTATGGTACGGTGGATCTTATAACTACTATTAGTACAGTCGCTGGGCCAATGCTTACCTTGAATATTGCTGAATCGGTTATGCGGTTCGGGTTAGACAAAGATGCAGATAAGGAGAAAAAAACACACAGTGTGGAAGTATAGTTTTATTTATTGCAATGATAATTGGACTGATTTTAATTCCAATATGCACATGCATCACAGAAGTATCCGAATATGCGATGTATGTTTATTTTTATGTCATTTCGCTATCTGCTAGCCAATTGTTTCTGTGTGATTTACGCGGAAAGGAATTGTTACTTAAGTATTCACTTGGAAATATCCTTCAGACATTGATGATAGCAATCTTAAATATAATGTTTTTACTTGTCTTTAAAATGGAAACTGGAGGATATTTATTAGCGTATATCATTGCAAACTTTATAGTTGCGATTTATGCCATTATTGCAGGAAAAGGCTATAAAGCGTTCTCTTTTCACAACATAGATCGCTGCAAACTCAAAGAGATGATTCGGTATTCGGTTGTTCTTATCCCGAACACATTTATGTGGTGGATCATGAATTCTTCAGATAGGGTTATGGTGACCTACATGGTTGGTGCTGCGGCCAATGGTATCTATGCTGTTTCTTATAAGCTCCCAACCCTTGTATCAACGCTGACAGGAATATTTAATCAAGCATGGAGTTATTCTGCGATTCGTGAAGAAGGCACGAGTGATGAAACTGAATACAACAATAAAATGTTCAAAACACTTTCTGCAATTGCGTTTATGATGGGAATTGGCCTTTTACTATTAACAAAACCATTCTTGGGAGTTTATGTGGCGGATAGTTATTATGATGCCTGGAGGTATACTCCGTTTTTGATTATTGGATGCGTTTATTTGACGTTGGGGACATTTATGGCAACAAGTTATACCGTTCATAAGGATAGTTTTGGCTATTTGTTTTCTGGATCGTTTGGCGCAGCGTTTAATATACTATTGAATTTTATCTTGATTCCAGTGATAGGAGTCTATGGTGCTGCATTAGCAACATGTATAAGTTATATTGCTGTTTTTATGTTCCGTGTGTTCCACACTAGAAAATATATTAAGTATGATATTATGTATAAGGAATTCATTTTAGGTTCGTTATTAATGCTTGTGTCTGCAATTTTAATGTTTGTAGATGGAATGAAAGGATTCCTTCTTCAACTTGTGATTCTTTTGATTGGATTTACGGTGTTTTCCAAAACTTGGATTCCGATGTTACAGTTTTTTCTAAATAAAATTCAAAGGAAGCGGGTGAGCTAATGCAGAAGTTGGTTAGCATTATTGTTCCAGTATATAATGTTGAAAAGTATATTGATAAGTGTGTTAGATCATTATTAAAACAAGATTATGGAAATATAGAAGTAATTCTTGTTGACGATGGTTCTCCTGATAAAAGTGGTTATATCATTGATAGACTGAAAGAGGAAGACAATCGAATAGTGGTAATACATCAAGAGCATGGCGTTTCTAGTGCTAGAAATGCAGGAATGGCTGTCGCTTCAGGTGAGTATATCACCTTTGTCGATGGAGATGATTGGGTTGATGCTAACTATGTGACATATTTTGTTGATTTACTAGAGAAATCAAGCTGCGATGTTGTGATGAATAAGAATAATTATTCAGGTTGCAATGATATATCAAATAATAATTTTTCTGTGATTAGTGCGGAAAAAGCTATTGAGTGGATTTATTTGGGAGATCTTTTTTTGTAGCAGTTTGGAATAAGATGTATCGAAGGAGTGTGCTCGAAGAGAATTATATAAAATTTAATGAAAAAATATGGTATGGTGAAGGAATGCTTTTTAATGTTGAGTTTCTACAACATGTAAACAGTGTGGCAGTTGGTGAAAGTGCAGTTTACCATCAAACTTTTAATCCTGATAGTGCGATGAGAAAATTCAATTTAAAGAGTAACTTGTGTGGAATCAAATCTTTAGAATTGCAAAAGGAAGCATGGAAAATAAAAAAGAACATTGATATTGAGAAAGCATGGGAATATCACAGGTATTGTTTCAATAGAAGTATAATTGATGGCCTTGTTCGATCTAATATGATTTTAGAATATAAAGAAACGTATAAGGAGTGTGTTTCTAACCTTAGGAAAAACATATTTTTGCCATTAAAAATGGAAAAAAGTATTAAGAAAAAAATTATGTGGTGTTGCTATTTTATTTCACCAAGGCTCATGGCTATTAGAAAAGCTATAGGATTTAAGAAGGCTGCAAAAACTGGGGGGGGGGTATAAGAAATAATGTTATAATAAAGAAACCAGCGTATATTCTTGTGCCTATCACGGGAGGTGCTTTTGCATGAAAACCGTGTGCGCTAAGGATATGTGTGCTGGTTGTATGGCCTGCATAAATATGTGCAAAAAAAAGAGTGCTATTACTATTGTAGATGATTACAAGACATATAATGCCGTAATTGATGAAGTAAAGTGCGTGAATTGTGGGTTGTGTGAAAAAATTTGTCCTAATGTAAAATGCGTGGAGCAGGTTAACCCTATCTTTTGGAAAGAAGGATGGGCATTGAATCCAGAAATCAGAAATAATGCCTCTTCAGGAGGTGTTGCTTCAGCAATTATATATTCATTTATTAAAAATGGTGGATATGTTGCTTCGTGTATGCTTAATAAGGGAGAATTCGTTTTTGAATTGACAAATTCGACCCAAAGAGCTGGGCAATTTGTAGGATCTAAATATGTTAAAAGTAATCCAAAAACAATATATAGAGATATTGAAAGAAAACTACAAGATGGGAAAAAAGTTCTTTTTATAGGATTACCGTGTCAAGTTGCTGCATTGAAAAATTTCTCAAGCAATCAAGATAATTTGTATACAGTGGATTTAATATGCCATGGGTCCCCTTCGCCTGAATTGTTGAAGATGTATTTAAAAGAAAAATCAGTGGATATCGAAGAATTAGAAGGGTTGAATTTCCGTGAGAAAACATCATTTGGCTTAAGATTAGTAGGGAAAAATAATGGTTTTCCGCGGATTGTTGATATGTATACATATGCTTTCCTGAAAAGTATTGATTATACTGAGAATTGTTATTCTTGTCGTTATGCGTCACAATCTCGTGTTTCAGATATTTCATTAGGTGATTCATGGGGAAGTGAATTGTCTGAAGAGGAAAAGAAAAAGGGAATATCTTTAGTTCTCTGTCAAACGAAAAAGGGAGAAGAATTACTAAAAAAGTCAAATGTGGAACTATTTGATGCGGATATTACAAGAGCGATCCAATTAAATCATCAATTGGAATATCCATCGAGAATTCCATCATCAAGAATGTTTTTCTTTGAAAACTTAGAAAAGGGTTTTGATTTTGCTATGAAGAAAATACTACCGAAAGAATATTTGAAAAATGAAATCAAGATTATTTTGTCTAAAGTTGGAATTAGAAGATAAACTTTCATATTGACAAAGAGTTGGGAGATGACACAATCTTGAGAGCAGAGCAGCAGAGCAGAGCAGAGCAGAGCAGAGCAGAGCAGAGCAGAGCAGAGCAGAGCAGAGCAGAGCAGAGCAGAGCAGAGCAGAGCAGAGCAGAGCAGAGCGTTTATCATGGCTTGACGTGTTAAAAGGGATAGGCATAATCCTTGTTGTTATAGGGCATATCTATTCCAATCAAACCATCTTTAATTGGTTGTATTCCTTCCATATGCCGCTGTTTTTCTTGTCAGCAGGATGGGTGTATAAAGAAAAAAACAGTTTTAGCAGACATAAAGCGAAGAATCCAAACCATCGTTATTCCGTATTTCTCATTCGGTTTTCTGGTTCTTATCTACTGGCAATTGATTGAGAGAAGATTCCGGGATTCAGATATGAGTTTTATGGATTCTTTGTTCGGTTTATTCTCTGGCTGTTATGATAATTTGGAGTTCAACATCCATTTGTGGTTCTTACCATGTTTCTTTGTAACGGTAATCATTTTTAATATACTGGTTAATCTAGGCGGAAGGAGAATGGCTTATCTTGTTTCTGCTCTGATGAGTTTAGCTTTTTTATTGTGGTTCCTATGCATGGACTTATTTGGGGCATTGATCGTGTGTTCAAGTACATAGGATTCTATGCTGTGGGTGTGTTCATAGCGGGAAAAAGCGTGAAAGCGGTAAGGAAAAAAGTGGAAGCAGGAATAGTAGCGATAGTTCTGCTTGCTTTGAGCTTTTTCTTATCATGTTATCATTTAACTATGGGAATCATGTGGTTTGTAACAGCCCTGATTGGTGTTGCTGCTGTAATTCTGATTTCTCAACTTATCAACGAGAATAGAATCCTGCAATACTTTGGTCGGATTTCTCTAATTATTCTTTGTATTCACGGCCCTGTGTATCGAATCGTAGTAAAAATTGTATCAATTCTGTTGAATGTGGGTACAGATGCAGTGAGAGAAAATTTTCTACTGGCCATGGTAGTGGTAGCTATTACGATGGCAATATGCAGTACGGCATATGAGGTTGTTGTAAGACTTGCTCCATGGATGGTGGGAAAGAAAAAAGTAAAGGAAAACTAACAATGTCAAAATACTTTGGAACCGACGGCTTCCGTGGAGAAGCCGGAATTACATTAACAGCGGATCACGCCTATAAGGTTGGTCGCTTTTTAGGCTGGTATTATAATGCTCTCCGTGAGCGCAACGGTGACACCGACCCTGCTCGTATTGTTATTGGTAAGGATACCCGCCGCAGCTCGTACATGTTCGAGTACAGTCTTGTGGCTGGGTTGACTGCTTCTGGTGCAGATGCTTATCTACTCCATGTCACCACGACCCCGTCCGTGGCGTACATCGCTCGCGTGGATGACTTTGATTGCGGCATTATGATCTCCGCCAGTCACAATCCGTACTACGACAATGGCATCAAGCTAATCGACTGCTACGGCGAGAAAATGCCTGAGGAAACTCTGCTGCTGGTGGAGGACTACATCGATGGCAAACTCCATGTCTTTGATAAGGACTGGCCAGAGCTGCCCTTTGCTCATCGTGAGCACATCGGCTGCACTGTGGACTATGTGGCGGGTCGCAACCGCTATATGGGCTACCTGATCTCGCTGGGCATCTACTCCTTTAAGGGTGTCAAGGTCGGTTTGGATTGCGCCAATGGTAGCTCCTGGAATATCGCAAAGTCCGTGTTCGATGCGCTTGGCGCAGATACCTATGTCATCAATAATAATCCGAATGGTCTGAACATCAATAACAATGCAGGTTCAACCCATATCGAGGGCCTTCAGAAGTTTGTTGTGGAGAAGGGCTTGGATGTTGGTTTTGCTTACGATGGTGATGCCGACCGCTGCCTGTGTGTGGACGAAAAGGGCAATGTTATCACTGGCGACCATATCCTTTACATTTACGGTTGCTACATGAAGGAACGTGGTAAGCTGTTAAATAATACTGTTGTCACCACAGTTATGTCCAACTTTGGTCTCTACAAGGCTTTCGATGAGCAAGGTATCGGCTATGCTAAGACCGCTGTGGGCGATAAGTATGTTTATGAGTACATGGCCAAGAATGGCTGTCGTATCGGCGGCGAGCAGAGTGGACATATCATCTTCTCCAAGTACGCCAGTACGGGTGATGGTATCCTGACGAGTTTAAAAATGATGGAAGTTATGCTGGCTAAGAAGAAGCCGATGAGCGAATTGGCAGCAGCGCTGAAAATTTATCCGCAGGTGCTGGAGAATGTTCGCGTAACGGATAAAAAAGCGGCACAGAACGATGAGGCTGTGCAAACAGCAGTAAAGAAAGTGGCCGAAGGACTGGGGGATACAGGCCGGATTCTGGTTCGTGAATCCGGCACGGAGCCTGTGGTGCGTGTGATGGTGGAAGCCCCTGATCACGATACTTGTCAGAAATATGTTTCCGAAGTTGTTGATGTGATTCGTGACAGAGGATATAGTCTGTAAATTGAAAATAGCCTACCAGAAAATAAGCATTTATTAAGCGTAATATTGAAACAGCCTTATCAGAGTGCTATACTAAAATTACTATAATTTTCTGGAGGTTATTTATTATGGCCAGAACAAAAGGTAGCAAGAATAAGCCCAAAACTGTGACTGCTGATTTTGCAACGCAGATTGCGGAAAAGCAGTCCGCGAAGGAAGCACTCACAGCGGAAATCGCATCCATCACCGCCAACATTGACACTTTAAAGGCTGACTAAAAAAAAGAGAAGAAGACTGCTCTGAAGAAGGCCGAAAAAGAAGTGGCATCCCTGGAGGCAAAAAAGGCGAAGGCAGATGCCAAAGCTGCAGAAGAAGCAAAAAAGACAGAAGCAGAGTCCGTTCTGAAAAAGCTGCTTACCGAAGGCATGAGTGCCGATGAAATCCTCGCAAAACTGAAATAACACGAAAAACCCGTGATGGACAGGCATAACGTGCCGTTCATTACGGGTTTTAGAGTTATAAGAACATAAGTTCATCCGGCGGCCACATCAAACTGAAAATGTGCCGGAAGGTTGAACTGCTTGATAAACGCATGATGCAGGGCGTGGTAGTGACGCAGATCGTACCCCAGATGATGCAGTTCCAGCAGCTTCACCAGCACCAGATTGAGGTGGATTCCCTTAGCAGCGGCAATCTGAGCAGCATCCAGCCCGCACTTCGTCATTTGATAGACTTCATCACTGTCCAGCATCAGGTGGGATGTGAAAGCGTTATGCTCATAAAGAAGGATGTGCTTATCCTTAATGGTCAGAAATTTGTTCAGAGTATGCAAGTCCATAAGAAGCTGATGCTCCAGATAATGTCCGAGCGCATAACCGCACACCATCTGCTTCGTCTGTTTGTCCAGCTGGCGATTGATAAGGATCAATGGCTTATCAAAATAGAGCGAAAGTAAACCCAACATATCTTTAATGCGAGATGTTTCACTGATGTCCAGACTGCAACTGCGCGCAATCTGTTTGATGTTGCGAGTTCCGGCATTTTGGACAAGTTCGTTGGCGGCTTGGTGAATAAATGCAGAATCCATAATGTGATCTCCTTCCGGGGATAGCATAGTGAATAGAACAGTGGTTCACAGGTTCATTATTCGTTCCTTTTCTCGTTTTTGTTCTCGGTACTTAAAATAGGCTTTGTGCATTTCATACATGATGCCGTCCATATCCTGCGGGGTCAACTCTCCGCTGGCAAATAGCTCAGTAAGCTCAAATGCGAGATGCTGGGCTTCTATTTTGCCCTTTTTTCCGTAGGCTTCGGCGGCACGTTCGATAAATAAAGACTGATCCGGCTGCAAATAGGTCAGAGGTACATGGAATATATCGGCCATCTTTTCAAGCATTTCAATACTGCGAGGGTAGCGGCCATCACGCTCCCATCCGATGATCGTTCTTTTGTTGATACCCAGACATTGTGCCAATTCGTCCTGTGTTAAAGAATGCTTCTTTCGTAGATCGCGAACTTTCTCTCCAAATTTCATGTTTGCAACCTTTCTATGGCGTAGTTATCGTGCTGTAACAATGTGCAAAGGGATTTGTAAATATTCAATCTGAAAGATGCAACGAATTTTCACATTTTCCTCTTGACACGGCGGCACGACTTGCATATAATATATGCTACATTCTATCATCTTTTGGATTATTATACCGTAAAAATCGTAAATATGCAAGCCGAAAAAGGTGAAAAAAGAGCGGAAGTTCAAAGGTGAAATTGAATAGAAGAAAAAAGAAACCTAAACCAACACAAAGGAGGCCGTGAGAAGATGAGCAACGGAGAACATGAAATCCGCACCCCAAAAGGGCTGCGGATCGGGAATCGCAGTGTCGTTGATGGAAAGAATATCCTTCAGATCAAGCGTGGTGGCTGTGAAGATTATATTTCTGCTGAATCTCTGGTGGAGAGCATTCACGGCCTTCCCGTGAAGAGTATCGAATTTTTCACAGCAGAGAACCAACGGAAAGAAGCCTGAAGCAGAGTGCTTCATCGACACTGAAAGCGCAGAGGTGGAATCTTAGGCGGCACCTGGTTAGCCGACCAGCTCCACCAGACGTTCTTTTGGGTCTACAATATAATATCTGTTTGTTAGAGCGATACCGTAGCAATATGTGATATAGGCCGGGACAGAATGAGCGAATGCAGCGCAGTAGTGCGCCTGTGAGTAACTCATCCTGTTCCGGTTTTTTTTATTTTTTTTCAAAAACACCTTGCGAAATGCCCTTCCAGCAATTCTATATATGAGAGACTAAACATCACACCTTAAAAGTGAATCATGAAATAGCGATGCAGAAGGAGAAGTCTTAGACTTCCCGTTCAAAAAAAAACGGGTAAGTCTGGGACAACTTTTGCTGCATTTTTTGTTTCAGACCGCCCGCAGCCAAAAGGCAGAAAGGTGGACATTATGATGACATTCAAGGATCTGAAAAAGCTTGTTGAACTCCCTTCGTACAAGGAACAGCGTGTTCCAACCGTGAAGGCACTTGAGGTATCTGGTGTGCCAGTGGTAGCTGAGAAGATTCTGGAAAATCATGGAAGCATCAGTGTCTACCAAAATGGTTATGTGATTTACCGGGCGCATAAAAGAGTGACCGTTTTTTTCTCTCCGCGACTGTGTACATTATAAATATGATGCAGCAGAAGGGGCGGGACATCACATTGAGGAAGCAGAGTTTGACGACTACGAGTGGCACATCCGGCTTGTTCTGGAAGGCGAGGATCGGATTTTTATGAACTATGAGATCATCCAAGGAAAGTGGATGCCATCCCGTGAGGACAGGGAGTATAAAGAAGAAATCCTGGAGGGAGTCGATGAAGCAGTCAGCACACTGGAAAGAATGATAAGTGAGGAAAGAGTGGAAGAATTGCTCTCTACTTTGACTGATTTGCAGAGAAAGGTCGTTCACATCCACCTGTTCCATGGTCTGTCTTTCACAGAGGCGGCAAAACACCTTGGCATGACTCGCCAGAATCTTACCGGAATTTATAACGCAGCAATTTACAAGATACAGAAAAAGCATTTCCGGGCATTGTGCAGCTGCTAACAGATACATAATTAAAAGATGAGCCGTCCAATCAGAAAACACGCTGAATTGGGCGGCTAAAAATTTTTTGAACTTTTTTCAAAACACCTTGCGAAATAGCCCTTTTCCGATTCTAGGAGTGAGAGGACACAGAAATTCTCCACCCCAATCGGAAGGTTCACAAAATGTTCAAAAAGTTTTTTGAAAACACCTTGCGAAATGACCTTTCTCCGATTCTAAGGATGAGAGGACAATACAAAACCTCTCACCGGAACCTTGAAAATTGAATAAGCCATCCCAGAGAGATACTTCTGATACTGAATGTGCATCCTGCGTGTCTTGTCAGAGAAAACGCCGCTGAAATATGGAGCAGGAACGGGCTGGGGCAGAATGGCAAAGCTCAAATAACAGCAGATACAATGCGGCGGAGTGTCGCAAAAGATGCTCCGTCGTAGGAATGTACTGTTATTTATAATAGTGCAAATCCAGTAGGAGGGGAGGTGATGAATCTACATGAAGTACCCGTATTTCAGAGGTCTGGAAGCAGACCGATACAGTTTCTACCGTGTGCCGAAAGCACTCATCAAGGTAGACCTGTTTGAAAAGATGTCTGGCGATGCAAAGCTGCTTTATGCAGTCTTGCTGGATCGGATGAATCTCTCGCTTAAAAATGGCTGGCAGGACGAGAATGGAAATGCCTACATCATCTGTACGATAGATGAAATCATGGATTCGATTCGATGTGCCAGACAAAAAGCGGTCAAACTGCTGGACGAGCTGGAACACGAATATCAGCTTATTGAGCGGCGCAGGCAGGGCTTGGGAAAGCCGAACCTGCTCTATGTGAAAGACCTCTATGCGGGACTTTCAGAATCGAACTACTGGAAGTATGAAAATCAAACTTCTGGTGGTTTGAAAAGCGAACTTCCGGGAGTATGGAAATCAAACGGAAGTAAGACTGATATAAATAATACTGATAGTAGTGAGACTGATCTAATCTATTCTGCACAATCTGGTGAAAACATATCCGGGGAGATGCGGGAAGATGAAAGGTATCGCTTCTATTTTCAAGACAAGCTGGAAATCCCAATCTTAGAGAAGAACTTCCCGCATGACCGGGAAATCCTGATGGAGATTCTGGAACTGCTTGTGGAAACCGTAACCAGCAGAAAAAGTTCCTGCGCATTTGCGGGAAGAAAAGCCGAAAAAGAGGTGGTCAAAAGCCGCCTGATGAAGCTGGATTCCATGCACATCCAGTATGTGATGGAATCCCTGAAAAGCAATACCACACAGGTACGAAACATCAAACAATATCTGCTTGCCACACTGTATAATGCTCCGACCACAATCGACAGCTATTACGCTGCACAGGTCAGACATGATTTCGGATGGGGCGGCAGAGGCAATTAAGGAGGACGATGCAATGAGCGTGTTTTTTATGGATTTTGATATGGCTCCATCGGTGATCTGGGCGAGAGACCTGTACGACCAGATGCAGATTCGGAGTGACTTCCGCAAATGGTTCCCCGGATGTGCCAGTATGGATTTGTGGAGGGCCGGGACTATGAGTTCGTTCCCCGTGTCCGCCCGCAGGATGAGGGCGGGCGCACGGTGCAGCGGTATGTGAAAGACTACCGGATCACGCTGGAGATGGCAAAGCAGTTGTACAAGCTCCATCACTTCCACAAAAACGACTGTTTCCGCAGCTGCGAAGGACAACACTGCATGGGAACGGATCACTGGATGCAGGCAGTCATTGAACTGCTGCATCAGCACAAGTGCAAAAGCCACGCGCCGCCGAAGCGTTTTACGAATCACAGCCGCCCGATTCGCTGGTGACAACGACACAGATCGCAAAAGAGTACGGCTGCGGTGCAAAGGTGTTCAATCGTCTGCTCCATCTGCACGGTATCCAGTACCGGGCCAATAACCAGTGGGTGCTGTATGCAAAGCATCAGGATAAGGGATATACCGCAAACCTTGTTTTCCGGCTCCATCGGAGTGATGGCAGTGCAGTGGAAAAGCTGCATACGGCATGGACGCACAAAGGCAGGAAGTTCCTGTACCATGAACTGAAACGGCGTGGGATTCTTCCGATGGCAGAACAGGAGGATTGAGCCTATGAACTTTACGAATAGCCCGTTTGAACGTATGATGCGCCAGCGTCCGGGAACGGACAGTGACCATCCCTGCATTTCCTGCCGACACCGCAGGGAGTGCGGCTACATGATGCACCAGTGCAGAAAGAAATTTCGTTCTGTCTTTGGCGATACGGCTCCTCCGGTATCAGGCACGGTCGGTGTCTGATGCCGTTTGGATAAAACTATAAACCGGAAAGGAGGGCGCAGGTGCAGGATGAAGTAAACGAAAAAAACGATGGCATTGTGCATCAAAGGCGGAAAAATCTCGGCGCAGCTTCTGAAAGCAGCACTGACAAAGCTGCTTTCAGAGATCGAGAAGAAAAAACAGCAGTCGAAGAAGATGGGAGGGCAGAACCGATGTAAGAGAGGAAAGCAGAGCATCAAGAGCCTGCAACAGAGCGGCGCACAGCTTACCAATATCGTTGTCACGGACAATAACATTCAGGACATTACCTTTGCGATTGCAGAAGCAAAGGCAGAGGACGATGGCAAGAGTTTCACGGTCAAGCAGATGGAGAAAACAAAGAAAACCTTGCAGGCAAAACTTCAGAAGCTGAACGACCAGAGCCGCAAGGATGATGTAGTTACATTTGAGCAGCTTGGTGTTGACCGCCTGTTTGTGGACGAGAGCCATTTTTATAAAAAATATGTTCCTCTACACAAAAATGCGGAACATCGCTGGTATTGCTCAGACCGATGCACAGAAGTCCTCGGATATGTTTGCAAAATGTCAGTATCTCGATGAAATCACTGGCGGCAAGGGTGTGACCTTTGCAACAGGTACGCCTGTATCGAACAGCATGGTAGAGCTGTATACCATTATGCGCTACTTGCAGTATGACACCTTGCAGAAACTTCATCTCGGACATTTCGATAGCTGGGCGGCTTCGTTTGGCGAAACCGTAACGGCAATCGAATTGTCCCAAGAGGGAACGGGCTACCGTGCAAAGACGCGGTTCGCCCGGTTTTTCAATCTCCCTGAATTGATTTCACTGTTCAAGGAGTCCGCAGACGTACAGACGGCAGATATGCTGAATCTGCCTGTGCCAGAAGCAGAGTACATCAATGAGGTGCTGAAACCCAGTGAAACGCAGCAGGAAATGGTGAGCAGCTTTGCCGACCGTGCAGAGCGTGTGCGGAACGGAAATGTCGATCCGAGAACCGATAATATGCTCAAAATCACGAACGACGGCAGAAAACTGGCCTTGGATCAGCGGCTTATCAATGACCTGCTGCCGGATGAGCCGGAAAGTAAGGTCAACCTCTGCGTGGAGAATGCCTATCAGGTATGGGAAGAATCCACGCCCGACAAATCCACCCAGTTGATTTTCTGCGACTTATCGACCCCGAAAGCAGACGGAACATTCAATGTGTACGATGATGTCCGGGAAAAACTGGTGGCAAAGGGAATCCCCGTGAGGAGATTGCTTTTATCCATGAGGCAAATACCGAAACCAAAAAGGCAGAACTGTTTGCAAAGGTGCGCTCCGGTCAGGTGCGTATCCTGCTTGGTTCGACCCCGAAACTTGGTGCTGGTACAAACATTCAGGACAGACTGATCGCCCTGCATCATCTGGACTGCCCGTGGAAGCCCTCTGATCTGGAACAGCAGGAAGGACGCATTCTTCGTCAGGGAAACCGCAACCAGAAAGTGAAGATTTTCCGTTACGTCACAGAGAATACGTTCGATTCGTATATGTGGCAAATTCTGGAAAATAAACAGAAGTTCATCTCGCAGATCATGACCTCGAAATCTCCTGTTCGTGCCTGCGATGATGTGGACGATACCGCGCTGACCTATGCAGAAATCAAAGCATTGGCAACGGGAAATCCCTACATCAAGGAGAAGATGGATTTGGATATTCAGGTCAGCAAGCTGAAGCTGATGCGGGCCAACCACACTAGCCAGATTTACAGCCTGGAATCGGATATTGCACGGCGGTATCCGGCAGAAATCACGGCAGCGAAAGAGCGCATAGCAGGTCTGAAAGCTGACCTTGCAGTGGCAAAGCCGTTGCTGGAACAGGACAAGGAGAAGTTCTCCATCACGGTGGAGGACAGGGTTTATACCGACCGCAAGGAAGCAGGCTCGGCAATTCTTGCAGCCTGTGCCGCAATGAAGATCGCTAAGACAGAGGGGCAAATCGCAGATTTGGGAGGGTTTGCAATCAGTTCCCGGTTTGATGCGTTCGCCCAGACATTCAAGCTGACCATCAAGCGGCAGAGCAGTTATACGATTGAACTTGGCAGTGATCCGGCTGGCAATATCCAGCGTATTCTCAATGCGCTGGCATCTATCGAAAAGACACTGCCGCAGGTGGAGCGCAGATTGGAAACCTTACAGCAGCAGTTGGCAGAAGCAAAGGAAGAAGTGCAGCGTCCGTTCCCGCAGGGAGACGGAATTAAACGAAAAATCTGCACGGCTTGCAGAATTGAATGCCCTGCTGGATATGGACGAAAAGGGGGATGATGCGGCTCTTGGCATGGATGAGGAAGTAACGGATAGCGAACTTCCTGCGCCGAAACGTGAGATTGAGCGGAGTGCAGACAGCGTAAAACGTCCGTCGATCCTTGCACAGCTTCACGAAAAGCAGGTAGAACGCATGGCAGAGCCGAAACCGCAGAAAAAGAAAAGTCACGATATGGAACTATAACTGAGAATGCCCCGTCAGATCTCCGAAAGGGAATCTGATGGGGCAGATTTTGTAAAGGAGGGCATGAATGGCAGATAAGCGGGCAGACCAGCTCAAAGAAATCACGGAACGGTTGGAACAGGGCGTAAAGGACATTTTTACTTCGGAAATGTATACGAAGTACCTGCTTACAATGTCGAAATTCCACAATTACAGCTTCAATAATACGCGCTGCTGATCGCAATGCAGCGTCCAGATGCTACGTTGGTGGCTGGGTACAATGCCTGGAAAAATAAGTTTAACCGCTATGTGAAAAAGGGTGAAAAGGGCATCAGATCATCGCGCCTGCCCCGGTAAAGGAACGGGAAGAAAGGGAGAAAATCGACAAGGACACCGGGCTTACGGTGCTGAATGAGAGCGGGGAGCCGGAAATCGAAGTGGTGGAGAGGGTGATTCCCCGGTTCCGGGTAACAACGGTTTTCGATTATGCCCAGACAGACGGAGAACCGCTGCCTACGCTGGAAGTGAATGAAAACAATCGAACTGCCCGTGTCAAGGATTATACCCTGCTGGACAAAGAAAGCCGATATGGGCAGACCATCGAACAGGGTATGCCTCCTGCATGACAGCGACCAGATTCGTTTTGGAAAGATCAAAGGGCAACGCGGAAAGCATTATTTACGGCCACATGGACAAATTGATACTTCTGGACTACTCGTTCCCGTATGTAGCAAGTGGGCAAGCGGCAGGAACTGAAAGAATTGAAAGATTCGATGGATGATTCGATTGACCGCTGCTGATTTTCTTGAAAAACTGGAAACGGCGGTGGCAGAAAGGAGTGTGGAGCCATGACGGCGATGGAATATGCTGACGGACAAGGAACAGGACAAAACCGTTTTTGACAACAGCCAGCGAAATCTCATTGTAAAAACAAGCTGGATGACCGGGTGGCAACGGAAGAACGCCAACAATCTGGCGGCTGCGGTTGAGGCTTGCCATGAAATCTGCCGGGACGGAAACCATGAGATATATCGAGGAAGTTGTTCCGTTTGTCGAGGACGATGTTGAAGTTTTTTCGCTGGTAGCATCGACCATGAAAAAGATGCGCTCTATTTCGGACATGGAATTTTCCAGACTTGACCTTAAACCGTATCTTCAGGATGTGGTGGCAAAATGAATATCAATCAGTATGCGGTCTATCAGCTGAAAGAAAGTGCAGAACTTGCTGCGTATCGGTCACGTTCATATCAGTATTTGACGGAACATCATTTTCAGGTGATCGTACAAAATTATCAGCAGGCGTATTTTACCAAGTTGTTTACATCGGACACACCAGAGATGATTCGGAAACGGTTGGAAGAGCATCGACCAAAGAATTTCCGTGGCCGTCCATTTGGTGTCGGTGATGTGATTGTCATAAAAACAGGGAGAAATCACGGCGTATTTTGTGGATAAGGACTCCCTTGTTGTGGTTGCTGGCTTTATCCGCAGTAGTAGTTCTGGCATTCTGGTTACACTTGACACGAAAAATCTTTTTATAGATGGATGTGCTGGAACGTGGATGGCAACCGAAGAATGCGTAGTAGAAAGCCAGCACTTTTTTCTGATGCAGCATGAAGTCTATAAGGAAAAAGCACCGAACGTGATTGTAGATGCTTCTGGCAAACTGGTTTCCACTGAAATCCGAAAAGGGTTGGATGAGGATGCCAGAAAAAAGATTCTGGATTATCTGCATCCACCGCTGATGGAAAAGCCGATGAACCAGAAGCCGTCACTACACCAGATGGAACATTATCAGAAGTTCTATGAGAACGGGGAATATGTTCGGGCCGTAGAATCAACTACGGAACAGAACTACAATATGATTGATGGCTGTGCCAACAATCTCCCGAAGCCTCGCATAATCAACGGACGGGAATCCGTTCTTGATAAATTGCGAATCAGGCAGATGGCACGGGAAAAGCAAAAGAGTAGCCAAGAGCAGTCGGCTGATATGGAACGGAACAGGAAGTGATCTGTTGTTGCCCGGATGCAGAGGGTTCCCTGCAAACAGGCGTTGGAAGAAATATTTCAGGATCGCTTTGTGGAATTACAAAATGGTTTCTTGAAATACAGGGACGCTTAAAGACTGAAAATAGTGCAAGAGCCACCATAGGCTTACCCAACAAAAGGGTAGCGTATGGTGGCTCTTTTTTGCTTAAAGGGTCTGTTCTGTGCGTTGAATGTGATCTCGAATGTGGTGCTGCCCCAAGATGCTGTCAACATTGGCACAGGCTGTTCGCAATTCTTTTTGATAATCTTTATAATAGGTGTAGGCGTCGTATTGAGCCGCTTTCAAGGCAAGTAATCGTTCTTTTTCAAGCTTCAAATCTTTCATCTTCGGAAGTGAGTCGTCTGGATTTTGTGCTTTCAGAATCTGGGCGGCTTTTTCGTGCTTCTCAATTTCATCGGCGTGATCCTTGCGGAATCTTCCTTTGAAGCGGGCTTTCAAAAATTCATTGTAGGTAGATTTCGTGGAAAGGTACTGACCCAGATAGTGAATCTGCTCGTTTACAGATTTGATTTGTGCTTCAGTGTTCTTTGCCTTTTGCCGTGCATCGTGCATCTGTGAGGTGATGCTATCGTAGGTTGACTGTAAATTTTCTCTGGTGTCAAATCCGTTTTCCTGAATGTAAGCTACGGCCTTTGCCATCTGCTGAAGATTGGAAATTTTAACTTTTTGAGCATAAGCCCTACTTTGCTGAGCCTTGATGCAATTCTGCAAGTCCACAACAAGACGCAGATCAGAGCGAATGAAGAGAATGGCAATCGGGTCTGCATGGTAATCGGGCATGGTCTGTCGTTGATTTTCTTCTTGCTCAGCAGCAAGTGCATTGGCTTCAAAAAGATTGAGCAAATAATCTTTATCAAAATTTGTGCCTAAAGAGCGACCAGAAATGTACTTCTCTCGCTCTGGATGCAGATAGCTATATCTTCCACGGCTTTCTTTCACACGAATCTTGTACTGGTCAAATAACTGTCTTTGAAAATCTTCAAACGAAATTGCAGAGGAAGAAATTTCTGAAATGGCATTCCGAACAAACTGCTTACGAGTCTGAAATGTAGTTTCCATTGGATTCATGCCATCAGCAATGATCTGTTCGTTTATATCTTCCAGTTCTTTCTGCCCTCGCTTTTGCAACCAGTATTCAGCTTCAGTGATTTTACTTTGAGCAGGAGAGAGAAGATCGACCTGATACAGATTTTCACGCTGACATAGATTCATAAGTTCTTGCTGTAAATATTTTAGATAATCTTTTGTCAGATGATGCTTATATCCTGCCTTGCAGTCAATGCTGCGTGTGGTGTATGACTGTGGCTCTATGTCCAGTTTCCGTAAGCTGTTGATTATGATATGAACATGGATGTTGCCACTGCCATTATGTCCATCCATGTGAGTACAGACCAACGCTTGATGGCCGGGAAGATGCTCCTTCACAAATTCAAGTCCCAGAGTCTGCGCTTTCTCGCCAGTAAGATTGTGTTCGTCTTTATCGCGCGGATCAAAACTGATGATATAGTGATGGGACTTGACTTCGTCGTATCGGTAATTTTTTCGATACTGGTCATTGAGCATTTCGCACTCAAGATCAAAGGTGTCGGGATTGCAGTTTACTCCATTCATGTGAAATTCGCTGCGGAGCATCATGTTCCCGTTTTCATCAAGAAGTGGTTTCAAGTGTCGTTCATCATGCTGATATTTCAAATAGCAGACTGCCGCACTGTAATCAGCGTTTTTTATTGCGATGTGTTTTAACACGGCCATGATAGGTTCCCCCTAATTTGATTGCTTCCTGCCGAAGCTGCCATAATGCAGTGAGATGGCGGTTGATCTCGTCCTGCATTGACTTGGAATAGAAACCGCCAGAGTGGAAGTATTGGGCAATCTGATTTAGGTTGTTGCCGATGGCAGAATACTCAGCAATCAGTTTTTGAAGTTCGGGAAGTTCTGCAGTGATGTTGTAGTGGACTTCGATGCGTTCGTCCAGCGCACTCTTCCTGACATAAACGGCAACCGGATAGCCTGCCTGTTCAGCAGAAATGGAAATAGAAGCGTACTCGGCATCCGTAAAACGTACCATCACGTTATTTGTTCTTTTTATCTGCTCGCACTTTTTTCTTCTGCCCATAGATAGAAACTCCCTTCAAATTTATTTGCGAAGCAAATCCCGACAAGCCGTAGGCGGTCGGCTGCGACCACTCTAGTGGAAGCCAAATAGCCAAAATCAGAGATTTTGTGCGTACCGAGGAATGGGGAAGCGGAATCCCCATCAAGATTGCCGGTAACGAAAAATCACGAAAGTGAATTTTGAGTTACTTCAGGCGAATCTTGCCCTACTTACGGTGAAGCCGTTGCCTTACGCATTTTTCGGGTTCTTCTATCTTTAGAATCGGGCAGAGCGTGTTTCGCAAGGTGTTTTTGAAAAAAGACAAAAAATTTTTTGAAATACCTTGCGAAATGGCCTTTCTCCAATTCTATAAGTGAAAGAGGTTGACACACCACCCCAAAAACAGAAAGGAATGAGTGAATGACCGAAACAACTGCACGAACCTATCACACCATGGAAAGCCTGCGCCAGATGGCACAGACCGATCTCCGTAATGTGAACCGCAAGGAACTGGTGGACATCAACGATGTGGAAATCAAGAAAGACCTGTCGCAGCGGGAGCGGATGGTCGATTTCATTTCGCAGATCAAGAACCCTTATTGCTATCTCGACAAGGGAATGGTAGTAAAGATCAGTTTTGCCGGAGAGAACCGATTGGAGGACACGCTGAAAAAATGCGCAAGGACACACCGGAAATGAAAAAAGAAGAAAGCAGAAGAAAAGTTGCACTTTAGCACATTAAAGCGTTGACATAAACCGTGAAATATGAGATAATGGCTTTGGGTCAAAACAGAATATGCTGATAAAGCCGATAATTTCTTGGTTTATTGTCTGAACGACAAATAGATTAGGAGGTTATCGGCTTTTTATGTTTTTTCAGGGAAATGAAAAATACAACTGCGCCACATATCTTCGTTTGTCGCGTTCGGATGGCGACCAGCAGGAGAGCAACAGCATAAAAAATCAGAGAGCGTTGCTGAACGATTACATGGGTAAGCACCCGGAATTGCACAAGTTCGATGAGTATGTGGACGATGGTTACAGCGGCACAAATTTTGAACGCCCGGATTTTAAGCGGATGATGCAGGACATTGAGAAAAGGAACGTCAACTGCATCATCGTCAAGGATTTATCTCGTTTCGGCAGAAACTACATTGAAACAGGTCGTTATCTGGAAAGAATCTTTCCATTCATGGGTGTGCGCTTCATCGCCATCAACGATCATTATGACAGTGCAGAGGAAAACGATGATAAGGGTCGTATTCTGATTCCATTCAACAATCTTATCAATGACACCTACTGCCGGGATATTTCGCTGCGCGTCCGTAGTCACCTGGATGTGAAACGAAAAGAAGGTCAGTTCATTGGCAGTTTCGCAGGGTATGGGTATCGCAAAGACCCCAAAGACAAAAATCATCTGATTATAGATGAATACGCTGCGGGCATTGTGCAGGAAATATTCAAACAGAAATTGAACGGAATGAGTTCACAGCACATTGCCAGTCACTTGAATGAACTTGGGGTCCTGCCGCCGAATGAGTATAAGAGAGCCAATGGATTCAACTATACCTGCGGTTTTCAGGCTGGGCTGAATCAGAAGTGGACAGTGGTTTCCGTCAATCGTATTTTGAAAAATGAATCCTATACGGGAACATTGATTCAGGGCAAACGCAGGAAAATCAATTACAAAGTAAAAAAGAGCCATGATGTTGGAAGTGAAAACTGGATTCGGGTAGAAGATGCGCATGATGCCATTATCAGCAAAGGAGAGTTCCAGCAAGTACAGCAGTTGTTGGAACTGGACACTCGTACCGCACCATCGCAGACAACAGTTTATCCATTATCAGGTTTTCTGCGCTGTGCAGACTGCGGGCAGAATATGATTCGCCGCACGGTGACGAAAAACGGAAAGAAGTATCAATACTATCACTGCTCTACCTATAAGAATGGCGGCGGCTGCACACCGCACATGATAAACAGTGAGAAATTAACGGAAAGCGTTCTGACTGCGATTCGGCATCAAGTGTCACTTCTTGTAGAAGCGGAAAAGGTACTCTCCAATGCAGAGTTGGCAAGCGGAGAACAGATTGGCATAAAGATTCTGGACAGCCAGATCACTGCACTGGAAGCTGAACTGGAACGGTACAGTAATTTGAAAATCCGTCTGTATCAGGACTTATGCGATGATGTCGTCAGCCGGGAAGAGTACGGAGAAATGAATACTCGCTTTGCGCAGAAGATAAAAGAGGCGCAGGATAAGATTCAGGAAATCCGCGAAAAGAAGCAGGAAGCGTTAAAGCACGATACGCTGCTTCCCACTTGGCTGGAAGAATTTAAGCAGTACGAACATATCAAAACGCTCGAACGCAGGGTCGTGGTGGAACTGATTGACCACATAGATGTTCATAGCAAAACAGAGATTGAAATTCATTTCTGCTTCGAGGATGAACTGCACAGTATCACAGAAAAATTTATGGAATATCAAGCACATCATGGAAATGAGGTGGCAGAGGAATGAAATGGGTCAGTTATACAAGGTCAATCTCCAGTAGAATCGGAGAAGAAAATCCGTCCAATACGATTGCGGAACAGAATGAACGAATTGCGCGGTATCTAAAAAAGCGTGGGTGCAGCGTATCCGAAAAATACAGTGACCGCAAGAGAACAGCAGAAGCCACAGAGGGCTTTGACAAATTGGTACAGGATGGGATGGCTCGGAAATTTGATGCGGTTGCTGTGGATTCTATCTTCCGCTGTGGAAGAACCCTTCCGTTTGCCATTGAAGCACTGCAGAGGACGTTCTATCCGCTTGGTATCCAATTTGCAGTTGTGGAAGATGACTTTTGCAGTGCAGATAAAACTGCCGAAGAAGTTGCAAAGTATTTCAATGAAAAGACCATTGATAAGATTCGTTCGGAATTTATTACCAATCGCCAAAATCACTTTGAAGAAGGTACACTGACCCATCGACAGGCTAAATATGGTTATGCGCTGTCGGAAAATCGCAGAAACCTTGTTCTTAATCCTGAGAGCGCACAGGTTGTAAAGCTGATTTTTCAGATGTATCTGGAAGATATGAAAATCCCGGAAATCGCAAGAGCATTGGAGGCACAGGGCGTTCCATCTCCACAAATCCAGATGGCAAAGAAAAAAAGATCAAGAACAAAAATCAAGTGGCCGGATTCAACAATTCGCTCGATTTTGAAAAATCCACTCTATATCGGAAAGTGTACGCTGACACTGGCAAAGGCAAAGCGAGAATTGGAGGTTCCGGCGATTGTTTCAAAGACGGAATTTCAGAAAGCCCAGAAAAAGTTGGAATCTACGAGGTTGCCTTCGAGAAAAAAGGCTCGAAAAAAACCAAATCTGCTCTTCAAAAAAATCTATGACAAGGAAAGCGGAAAAGGTCTGCTGTGCAGAACATCAGAAGATGAAAGCCGGCAAATCTATTCGTTTGACAAGGGGTATAGATGCTTCTCTGGAAAAGCCCCTTTCATCGAAAGTGAGAAAATCTTTCGAGAAATTCTTTCAGCTTTGGAAAAAGAAAAAATGCAAGCTGCGCATATTGATAGGGTGCTGGACTTGAATCCTGAGAAAGTCAAGCAGTGCATGGATGCTGGACTGTTGCAGTACAGAAAAAAAAAGCAAATGAGATCGTTGCGCGCTTGATGGTCAAGGACGATGAACGAACAGCGGTTTATCGGGATTACGAGCAGGGATCAATTTCGCTAGAACAGGTAGAGGAGTATGAACATCAGTATCAGGTGGCAATCCAGAAGCAGGAAGCGGCTTTTAAAAAAGTAATGCTGGCTGTTAATGAAATAGAAAAAGCATTTAGCCATGGGAATCCCTGGTTGATGAAGTTCCGAGCTATTTCAATTCCTGAAACGCTGGAGCGCGTACATCTTAAAGAATGGCTTGACCATGTATGGATCGTAGATTTTGAACAGGTAGAAGTGATCCTACAAGAAAGTGAGTGGAAGGGGTTCTTCCCGGAAGAATGGCTGAACAACGGAGAGGAAGATTGTAATGGCAAGAAAGAGTAGGAAGAATCTGATGCCGCAGGCTGCTGTGCAGGAGGCCGTACAGCAAAACGAAAAAGAACTTCTGCGCACGGCGGCGTATGCGCGGCTGTCGGTTGAGAACGGTGGGCATGAAACAGAAGATTCCCTGCACACACAGATTTTGCAAATTCATAATTATATCAGGGAGAACCCGGAACTGACGCTGACCGATACCTATGCAGACAACGGTTTTACAGGAACACGTTTTGACCGACCAGAATTTGAGCGTATGATGCAGGATGTACGGACAGGCAAAATTCAGTGCATCGTAGTGAAGGACTTATCTCGATTTGGTCGTGACTATATCGAAACGGGAAGCTATCTGGAAACTATTTTCCCGATGCTCCATGTTCGCTTTATCGCCATCAACGATGATTTTGACAACATCCGGCAGTCGGATGTGGATAGTCTTGCGGTTCCCATCAAGAACATGGTAAACAGCTTGTACGCTAAGGACATTTCAAAGAAAATCAGCCTTAGTTACCAGATGCGCCGCGAAAAGGGAATCCCTACATCGTGGTGTACCCCGTATGGCTATCAGTTGAACCAACAGGGAAATAAGTTTGAAGCGACTGAGGATGCGAAGTGGGTCAAACTGATCTATCAATGGTATCTTGCAGGAGTGAGTACAAACGAAATTGCCCGCAGGTTGGAATTTTTAGAAGTGGCAAGGCCGAACGAACGGCTGAATCGCAAATTACATGAGGGAGATGACCCTACCTATAATAAATGGCATCCCAGTACGGTTCTTCGTATTTTAAACAGCAGTGCCTATATTGGCGAACTGGTATCTGGGAAAACGCAAACTGCATCATACAAAGGGATTGGCCTCCATCCTGTGGAAAAGAAGGAATGGCATATTGTTGAAAACGCTCATGAAGCAATCATTCTGAAATCGGATTTTGAAAAAGTACAGGCACGGCGGGAGCAGAATAAGGAAAAACGGGAAAGGGCGATGGCTCGTTCCAAAGCAACCAGAGAGAAGTGTTATAACCATCTATCGGGAATGGTTTACTGTGGCTGCTGCAGACGCAACATGACGTTTGAACGGCGTGTGCATGGTACGGTGAAGGAAACGCACTATGGAGTGTTCATTTGCAAAAGAAAGAAGAACACGACTCCCTGTGCCTATCATGCGGTGCCGGAGAAAATGCTGATGATGGTGGCGATGGATCAGATTCATCATCTGGTGTCTACCATGTGTGAAGAAGAAAAGCTGGTAAAAGACATGATGCGCGACAGCAATCTGGATTCAGCCCGTTCCATCAAGATGAAAGAAAACTCTATCCTGTTTCGGATTCAGGAAGCTGAAGAACGGCGGTTGCGCTTATATGAGGACTATAAAGCTGAAATTCTGGATGAAGATGAATATAGTCAGCTAAAGGAACATTACATAGCAGAAAAGCAGCGGTTGGAACATGAACTGCAAAAGCAGCGTCAGCGCGCATTGGAACTGGAAAAGAGAATCAAAATCTGTGATGCGCAGATGGAGCGGATGCGCGGGATTCTGAATCAAAATGAATTTGATGAAGAACTGGTGCATGAACTTATCAAGAGAATCTATGTAGGAATGGACAATTCTGTGGAGGTCGAATTTAAGTGTAGCGACCCATATCAGGAAGTGCTTGCAATCATGTCGGAGGTTCAGAATGAATGATAAAATTGCAATCTATCTCCGCTTATCATTGGCAGACGGAGATTTGAAAAAGGGCAGCAAGGATGAAAGTAACAGCATTGAGAACCAACGGATGCTGCTCCACGATTACATTGGGAAGCAGGAAGATTTGTTTGGCGAGATTGTAGAATATGTAGATGATGGCTATACTGGAACAAATTTTAATCGTCCGGCTTTTCAGAAAATGATCGTGGATTTGAAGCAGGGCGATATAAAAGTCATCATGGTAAAGGATTTATCCCGCCTTGGTCGTGACTATATCGGTGTTGGCGATTACATTGAACAGATTTTTCCGTTGATGGGAGTTCGGTTTATTGCTGTGAATAATTCCTTTGACAGCATGAAACTGAACAACGGAACACCGGGAATCGAAGTGGCGGTCAGCAATCTGGTGAATAATATGTATAGCCGGGATATTGCGAAAAAGATTCGGGCTGCTCTGGAAACGAACTGGAAGAACGGGAAAGCCACCTGCACGAATGTCCCTTTCGGATATGTGTGGAACAAGAAAGGCGGACAGCGGTGGGAAATTGATCCGGAGGCCGCAGCTAGCGTGAAAAAAGTATTTGAATTAGCATTGTCCGGCCGCAATACAACGCAGATCGCCTACGGCATGAACGAATTAAATCTTCCTACGCCGGGATTGTATGCGAAACGAAAGAATCTGCTGATGGGCAGCAATCCTATTATTGCCCCGGACAGTGAAATGTTATGGAACGCAGCAATCGTGTGGAGAATCCTTAGACGGTATGAATACACTGGTGCGCTGGTTATGGGGAGAAGAAAGAAAATTGACGTGAATACTACCTCTGTTCGGACGCTCCCGGAGGATAAGTGGATCATCGCAGAAAACGCTCATGCGGCCATCGTGACAAGAGATGAATACTATCAGGCACAGAAAGCAATCCGTAACGTAACTCCAATTCAGTATAAGGTGGGTGATGATTTTGCGTTAAAAGGAAAAATCTGCTGCGGAAACTGTAATCGGCAGCTTCGCCACGAAAGGCAATATGGGGAAATGGTTTTCTATTGCGGCTATAAACGGTCAGCCGGAAAGTTCTCTAAATGCTACGGCGGCTATTACAGAGAACATTCGGTGAAACGCAAAAAGTGGCTCGTGCGATAAAAACAGTATTCTATGCGCTGGATGTGGTAAATCAGGGAATGCAGGAAAAGCAGTCTATCACGGTGCGCTGCATGGACATTGAGGACTTGGAAAAGCAAGCAGAAGCCATTCGGGTAGAGCAAATCAAACTATATGAATTGTATGCGGACGGTGTGCTGCTGCGAGATGCGTACATAGAAAAGAAAAAGGCTCTTTCGGAAAAACTGGCTGCATTGCAGGATAACATACGGACAGAAAAGGAAGAACAGAAGTGTGCCGATGAACTAGATGAAGAAATCCGCGCTCTGACAAAGCAGGCCAGTGAGAAAACATACATCGGCGGGCTGACAAAAGAATGTGTGGATGCTTTTGTGAGCATGGTTTATCTGTATGACGACCAAACGATGAAAATAGAGTTCAACTGTGAGGATGTGATTCGGAGAGCGTTGGAAAAGTATGGCGCGTAATTGGATGGAAGAAGTGGCATAAGAAAAAGAATACCCGTCTGGGTGAGAGGATTCAGGAAATCTTCTCGACCAGGCGGGTGTTTCATTCCGCAGGAATGTGTCTATTAGAGGCTGAGGGTTTCTACCCATGCGGACAAGTCGGCTTTGCTGGAATAGGAATTGAATACCTTACCATGCAGCAGTTTTGCACCGGGGCAGCTCGGCGCAAGTTTTTCATTGGTCTTACCCATGTCGCTGCCGCCAGATGTGGCAAAGGGGATGATTGTTTTACCTTTCAAATCATAGCTTTCCAGAAATGTATTGATAATCGTCGGAGCAATATACCACCAGATAGGGAATCCGACAAAGATGGTGTCGTATTCGTCCATGTTATCACGCTTGACAGCGATGCCAGGGCGAGAGGTAGAATCGCTCATTTCGATAGTGCTACGGGATTTCTTATCCATCCAGTTCAGATCAGCTTTGGTATACGGAACTTCCGGCTGAATCTCAAAAATGTCTGCACCGATAGCATCAGCCAGATTTTCGGCAACTTTCGCGGTGATGCCGCTGGCAGAGAAGTAAGCAACAAGTCGTTTGCTCATGACAAATGCACTTCCTTTGATTGATTTTCATGGTTTAAGTATAGCACATTGAATAAGGGGCATCAAGTAAGGCTGAGTGGACGAATGTGCTAATATTGCAAATGAAATAAGCACAAAAGAAAGTTTATGTTGACTTTCGTGCTTATTTGGAATACAATATAAGCACGAAGGTGAGGTGACGCTTATGATGAACATGAACAATTTGGCTCAAACACATGAGTTTTTAACACCGCAGCTTGCAACAAAAGTAGGTTTAACGAAATTTGAGTTTTATAAATATGTAAAGGCCAATGAATACGAGCAAGTCGGACATGGCGTATACGCAGCAAAAGATACTTGGATTGATGAATTAGAAATGCTGCACCGCCGCTGCCCGATGGGAGTGTTTTCTCATGATGAAGCGTTCTATTATTATGGGCTGACAGATCGGGAACCGCTTGTTCATACACTCACGATTTATAGTGGATATAATGTTCACCGCTTGAAAGAGGATGGCTATAAGGTTTATACAGTAAAAAAGGAACTTCTTGACGTTGGCAAGCAAATCGTAAAAAGCAATCAGGGAAATGAAATTCCTATGTACGATTTGGAACGGACAATTTGCGACTTGGTGCGGAGTAGAAGTTCTATAGAAGTACAGGATTTCAATGCAGTATTAAAAGCGTATGTCGGGAGAAAAGATAAGGACCTTAATAAACTG